>Ga0214919_10002480_pt1 | contig 29021 bp, 20 predicted proteins | sample LL1503_MetaG_FD_177994 | JGI IMG/M metagenome (GOLD analysis project Ga0214919, IMG submission 177994) | Freshwater microbial communities from Lake Lanier, Atlanta, Georgia, United States - LL-1503 | ecosystem: Environmental > Aquatic > Freshwater > Lake | place: USA: Georgia | collected... | reverse complement strand
GACCGGTCCCGGGCTATTGCTTTTTTGTGCTAGGTCAACGACAATCGCAGCTATGGTTTTTGGCAGTTTTTTTGTTCGTTGACGGATTTTCATGTGTTTTCGAGGGCTAGAGCGGTGTTCATGGATGCCCTAGCGGCAACCGAACACACCATGGCGGCGCGGAAGGTCACCCTAGCATGCGTGGCGCTCTCTTGGGCGGCAATGGCACCGCTGGTGTGTGCCTCAGAGGCGAAATTTGCGTTCGGAGCCCCACTCCAGACGATTTCGCAGCAGGCGTTGCCCGCGCATGGCATGGAGACTTACCGCAACATACAACAGGGCGGCCCCTTTCCGTTTGAGAAAGATGGCGCTATTTTTGGTAACCGCGAACGCATTTTGCCTTTGCAAAAGCGGGGTTATTACCGGGAATACACCGTCAAAACGCCGGGCTCGCGGGACCGTGGAGCACAAAGAATCGTGTGCGGTGGCCCAGCCACAGCGCCAGAGACTTGTTACTACACGGCCAATCACTATGCGAGTTTTCGCACGATCGTGCCTTGAATTGAATTTTTATTTTAGAAAGTGAATCGGGGATGGATACGCCACTTCGAACCGTTAGAACGAATATCGTTCAATCGATACGCGCATTTCGCGTGTCCGACTTGCAAGAAGCTGCCCAAGGTTTGGGGCATCACTTTTTGTACGCTAATTTGGGCAGCGCCCAAACCAAGCAAGACGTGCTCGACCTGATTGGGGCGCAGTTCACGCTGCCCACCACATCGGGCAAGAATTTTGATTCTTTGTATGACAGCATGACCGACCCGGTGCACAAGTCGGGGCCGCAGCCAGGTTTTATCGCGGTGCTGGAACACATACCGGCCAATGTCAAATTTGACAAAGAGGCGCGCGAGCAGTTGCTCGACATTTTTCGGGACACGGCAGACTATTGGGGGGACCGGAAGATTCCGTTCCGATGCTTCTATTCTTTTCTGTAGCCCGTTCTGCACACACCAGCCAAGCAGAACGGGCGAACCAGGCAAACACCACCACTGAAGCCAGCGCGCCTCTTGGTGTTGAAGCAAATCCCAACGGAGTCAAACTGCCCAGCGATTTTCTGTTGGATGTATCGCCTTTGGCACTGCGCATGAGCAGTCCTTTTAACGCCGGTTATTGGCTGGCGGCCGCTTAAAAAGGGCACGTCGGTCATCTGCCCAGAAGTCCCGGCGTGCGCGTTGGGGCTTGGGCTTTCAACCCTGTCCCGCTAAAGACAAAAAAAACGGCGTTGATCGGCTCAAATCCGGGCATGGGAACTCTTTATCTTGTGCGCCACGGCCAGGCCTCGTTTGGTGCCGAGAAGTACGACCAACTCAGTGATCTGGGTATGCGCCAAAGCGTGCGGTTGGGTAAGTACTTTGCGCAACGGGGCCTCAGGTTTGACTCCGTGATCACCGGCAGTTTGCATCGCCACGCACAAACCTGGGCGGGCATTGCACAGGGTGCCAATCTCCCTACCGAGGCGCTGGTTTGGCCAGGGCTCGATGAGTACGACAGCGCAGCCGTCATTGGAGCGATTCACCCGCATAAGCTGGAGAAGCCCGACTCGCCCGAGATGTACCGCGCTCACTTTCGTTTGCTGCGCGATGGCTTGACTCAGTGGATGAACGGTGTGGTGAGTCCCGCGGGAATGCCAAGTTATCCTGACTTTGTACATGGTGTGACCAGTGCGCTGGACCATGTACGCGCGCACTGCACGGGCAACGTGCTCATCGTCAGTAGTGGTGGCCCGATTGCGACGGTCATCGGTCACTTGCTGGGTACCACGCCAGAGACAACGGTGGAGCTCAATTTCCGCATCCGCAACAGCTCGGTAACCGAACTGACCTTCAACCCAAAACGGCACGCCTTGGTGACTTTCAATACGCTACCGCACCTAGACGACGAGGCCTACGCATCGTGGGTAAGCTACGCCTAAGGAAGATGGACGCGGATCACTGGACGACCGTGCTCAGGGGTAGGCGCTGGACTTCGCCAAGCAGCTTAGCTAGCGCAAAACCAGCGGCCTGCAAGGTCTTTTCGCCTTTGGCGGCGGTTGCTGCCGCGGCATTGCCCACTGCGCCTGCCGGGTTGTAGTCTTGGATTTGCCACGCCAATTTGGCCGACTTCCCGTCGCCCAGAATGTCAAAATTCGCAGCGCGCTGCTGGGGACTGGATGTGAAGTTTTGGGACTTCTCCATGGCAACGTGCTGCGGGGCCAGGGCCAGCATCAGCGAGGTTTCGATGTCTCCGGCGTGAATGCCAAAGCGGTGCTCATCGGCGCTAAACAGCGTGTGAGCGTCATCTCCCTGCGGTCCTCGCAGCGGCAGGCCGTACCAGTTCACGCTGAAGACCAGCATCCCTAAGCGCGCACGCAGGTCGCGAGCAACGATGTCCATAAAGTTGGCCTGGCCGCCATGGGCGTTGAAAAACACCATTTTCTGAACGCCACAAGCGGCCACACTCTCACCAATATCGGTCCACAGGCGGATCAGGGTTTCGGCTTTGAGGGTGAGTGTGCCGGCAAAGCGCGCGTGCTCGGGACTAAATCCCACCGCCTGGGTGGGCAAAAATAAGGCGCTGGAATCAGGCGCCAGATGTGCCAACGATGCCGCAACGATGCCGTCGGCGATGCAAGTGTCCACTTTAAGCGGCAGGTGGGGGCCGTGTTGTTCCGTTGCTGCAACCGGCAACACCGCAATGGTTTGACTCATGCGGCCACCAGTTTGCAAAGCGTGGAAGTGGTCGGTGCTCAGGTCGGCCCAATAGCGGGATGGGGGGGAAGTGGGTTGCATGGCGAACTTTTGAGATGAATCGGTCAGTGTTGGTTTTGCGAGGCGTGGCGGTGTTGGCGCCGTGTATGCGTGGACGATTCTGCGGCCAAGCTTGCCACACCCGCTTTGCCCACGGCTGCGGCTTGCTTGTAGCGGGGCAAATACCCAAACAGTGAGCGGGGGCTCGCACGCGCCCCGCTGGCCACATAGTCGGCCAACAAGGCTTCGCGCACCGTTGTTTGTGCCACACCGCCAGGGCCGGTGAGGTAGTCAAACAAGGCGTCAACCAGGTCCTCCGGGCTCAAGCCATTGGTACGGGCCCTTGTGTGCCACAGCCAGTGCGAGAACCGGCCGAAGGCCTCGAAGGGCGATGGCGCCTGCAGCAAAAGAGACAAGGTGTTGGAAAACCGCCCAGAGTTGGCGACCAGGTCCCAGTAGCGCGCCAGCCGCGTAAACGCCTGCAATTGCGCGGGAACGAGCACATCCGTCGCCAACACGGTGTACGGCGGCTCGGCATCAAAGACCATGCCCGCAGGGGTTTTGTTTGCCAGCGGGGTGCCGCGCAGGCGTTTGAGCAGACCCAGCTGAATTTCATCGGGCCCCCAGGACCACAGCGCATCAAACCCTTGTCCAAAACTCTCCCAACTCTCGCCCGGCAGACCAAAAATCAAATCGGTATGCAGGTGGGCCCGGCTGTGGCCGGCCAGCCAGCGCAGGTTGGCCTCGGTTTTAGCCCCGTCTTGGCGGCGAGAAATCGTTTTTTGTACGACCGGGTTGAGGCTTTGGATACCGATTTCAAACTGCAATACCCCCGCCGGAAAGCGAGCGATGCATTCCTTTAAGCGCTCAGGTAGCTGGTCGGGCACCAGCTCGAAGTGAACAAACAAGGGCTGGTGCGGATGGGCCACCAGGCGCGCCAAAAAGAACTCCAGTATCCGCACCGAGTCGTCAATTTTGAGGTTGAAGGTGCGGTCTACAAACTTGAAGGTGCGGGCGCCGCGCTGGTAGAGCGAGTCCATTTCGGTCAAAAAATCATCTACATCAAAGGACCAGGCTGTTTTGTCCAGCGCGCTGAGGCAAAACCCACACTTGAATGGGCACCCGCGCGAGGCCTCGACATACAAAACCCGGTGCGCCAGGTCGGCGTCACTGTACTGGGCGTAGGGCAAGGCAATGTCACCCATGGGTGGCTGCTCGCCCACGATCACCTTCATGAGCGGTTGGGGACCATGCACCAGCGCCCAGCAAAGTTTGGGGAAACTCACGTCACCCCAGCCGGTAATGACATGGTGGGCCAAGATGGCAATGGCCTGCCCCGAGAGCTCGTGGCTGACCTCGGGACCACCGAGCACGATCTTGACGTCAGGCCGCTGGGCTTTAAGCAGAGCGATGACGGCAGTGCTGGGGGTGACGTTCCAGATATAAACGCCAAAACCCACGACCTTTACTGCACCACTGTGGGCTGGTCCAAGCGATGCGATCAGCTCGTCGACGATGTCTTGCGGTGCGCGGTGGATGGTGAACTCCCGCAACAGCGTACAGGCTTGCAGATCAGCGTCGCCATGGCGCGCCATATTGGCGTACAAATAGCGTAGCCCTAGGGAGGCGTGGATGTATTTGGCATTGAGGGTGGCCAAGACGATGCGGTGCTGCATGGCCGTATTATCAAAGCATGGAACGCATTAACACCGCAGACACATTTTTCCGCTGGGAAGGCGACGTGCTCGTGGTCAATATATTGGGCAAACCGGCTGCTGGTAAGGACGCCATCGGTAAGCCCAAGGGCGCGCAGCTCAAGGTGAGCGTTACGGCGGCACCCAAGGGCGGCAAGGCTACGGACCACATGGTGCGTTTCCTGGCGCCCCTGTTTGGCGTAGCGACGCGCGACATTGAGGTGGTGTTTGGCCAGGAAAACGTCAATAAGCAATTGCGCATCAAGGCACCGAAGAAATTGCCCGCTGTATTTACGACGCCTTCTGCGTGATTTGCTGGCCCTGCGACAATTGAGCGACGCCGCAGCCAAGCGCCTGACATTTCACCCATCATGCAAGCACCCATGTTCTCGAAACCCCCGGTAGATGCCATTGATACGCCGCGCCTGCGGGGTGCCGCAACACGGTGGATCGCAATGCTGGTCCTGGCCTTGCTGGGCGCCCAGTCCGCCCCCGCCGCACAGAGCCGGTTGGATTTGGGAAGTCCCCCAGCGGCTACGTCCGTCGTGCAGACCCCCGAAGTCCGGGCCGAACTGGTGGCCCATGCGCCGCAAGGAATTGTTGCGGGGGCCCGCTTTGAACTCGGTCTGCTCTTGAAGCATCAACCGGGCTGGCACACCTACTGGAAAAACCCCGGCGACTCCGGTCTGCCCACCGAATTGCACTGGTCCGCGCCCCCTGGGCTGAGCGTTGGCGACGTGAACTGGCCCACACCGGTCAAGATCAAAATCGGGCAATTGGCCAACTTCGGGTTTGAGAACACCATCTTGCTACCCGTCACGGTGGAAGTTGCGAACACCTTTCGCCCCACCAACCCGCAAGGCAATGTACCAATCGTGTTGAACGCCACCTGGCTGGTGTGTCGGCAAGAGTGCATTCCACAGGAGGGTTCATTTGCACTGAATCTTCCGGTGCAAGGTTCGATCGCCGAGCATGCGGGTCTGTTTGACGCTGCCCGCCACAAAAGACCACAAGACCTGCCAACACCTATGCAAGCACGCCTGGATGGCCATAGCCTGGTCCTGTCAGGCAAAGAATTACCGGGCGCCTGGACTGGGCGGGCTATCAGTGTTTTCCCCGAAGTACGCGATGTGTTTACCACTTCTGCCATCGCGTCGCAGAACGACCCGGTGGCCAACCGGCCTGGTGCACCCGGCGCAGGAACCCAGAATTGGTCTGGCGGCGAATGGTCTGTGCGTTTACCCCTGTCGCCCCAGCGCAGTTCCAACCCTGGTGAGTTTTCGGTGGTGCTGGCCATGGGCGACAGCAGCGTTCGTGCCAGGGTGGTCGTTTCGGGCAATTGGCCCGCTGCGGCGGCTGCGCGTGGGGCCGGCGAGCAGGTGCCGTCGGCTGCCCGTAACGATTCTCGCGATGACCAAACCTGGTTATGGGCGCTGGCAAGCGCTTTTGTCGGCGGCCTGATTCTCAACCTGATGCCCTGCGTGTTTCCGGTGCTAGCCATCAAAATTTTAGGCTTTGCAAGCCAATCGGCTCGAGGCGGTGTCTCCCCTCGCGTGCTGGGCCTGGCCTACACGGCTGGCGTAGTGGTGTCCATGGCGGCCTTGGGCGCTACATTGCTGGCTTTTCGCGCAGCCGGTGAACAGTTGGGCTGGGGCTTTCAACTGCAGTCCCCGCCCGTAGTGGCTGGCTTGGCGCTGCTGTTTACGCTGATCGGGCTCAATTTGATGGGCTTGCTCGACCTTGCCGTGGTGCTCCCAGGTCGGCTTGCCAGTCTTCAGCTGCGCCATCCCGTGGCTGACGCTGCGCTGTCTGGTGTACTGGCCGTTGCCATTGCCTCGCCCTGTACCGCCCCGTTCATGGGCGCCTCGCTCGGGCTCGCGCTCACGCTGGAGCACGGGCAGGCCATGGGGGTTTTTATCGCGCTAGGACTTGGTCTGGCCCTCCCCTTTGCGCTGGCCGCAAGCTTTCCGGCGGTCGCCAATTACCTACCCAAGCCGGGGGCATGGATGGAACAACTGCGCCAGTTCCTAGCCTTCCCGATAGCGGCCACCGTATTGTGGTTACTGTGGATTTTTGGCCACATGTTGGGTGTAGATGCAGCCGCCAGTTTGGCGGTTTTGCTGCTGGTATTGGCACTGCTGTTGTGGTCCGTGAGCCTGGTCGGACGCGCACGCTGGGTTTACGGTGGCTTGGCGGGGCTGACTCTGGCTCTGCTTTTGCATTGGATAGGTCCACAGTTTCTTGAAGCAGCCTTGAGCACTCCACCGCAAGACCCCACCGCTGACGCCGCCACTGTAAATTCCAGTAAGTCCACAGTCTGGCAGGCTTGGAGTACGCAGCGGGTGCACGATGAACTTGCGCAGGGCCACCCAGTGTTTGTAGACTTTACCGCCGCATGGTGCATCACCTGCCAATACAACAAGCAAACGGTTTTGGCGGACACCGCAGTTTTACAGGACTTTGCGACGAAGAATGTCCGCTTATTGCGCGCTGACTGGACACTGCGTGACCCCGCCATCAGCCAGGCTCTAACAGACCTCCAACGCAGCGGCGTTCCCGTTTACGTGCTGTACCAGCCCAATAGACCGCCTATCGTCTTTTCGGAAATACTCAGCGTAAACGAGCTACGCGGCGCACTCAAGGAGCTCTAGTCGAATGCAGGTGTGCTGCAACAGGCTCTATCGCTGCGAGAACATGCGCTGAAAATACTCAGCCTCTAGTTTGGCAATATCGGTGCGGGCCAGGGCCGCATCAAAAGCATTGCGCATGTCCAAACCAGCGGGAGTGCGCTTAAAACAAATATGCAAGGTCAGGCGTGCGATGGGGTTTGCACTAAACACCACACTGCTGCGGTCGCCTAAGCTAAACAGCGTGTAATCGAGCACATTTTTGTCGATCACGATGGCACGAATTTTTTTGGCACGCAGTTTTGCGATATTTGCGGCATCGCTAGTGGTCACCTCAACGGCCTGGCGCTTGTCTTTGATGGCAGCATCCAATTCATCGCCATTGACATAGCCGTCCACCACGCCCAACCGAATCCCCTCCAAATTAGATAGCCTATTCCAGACCACCGGTGCAGCTTTGAGACTTGCTATGCCCAACACACTGGTTCCGATAGACTGCGAGAGGTAGCAGGCGGCGTCTCGTTCTTGGCTGAAGTACTCGGGAAAGTACCCCTCAAAATCGGGACTCTTTTCACCCTTTTCAACTGCCTTGGTCCATTCAAATGACGCTGCCAAGAGCCTGAACCCTGCCAGCTTGGCAACCGTGGTTGCTACGTGGGTCGACACACCTTCCTTGGGCAGCAGCAAGCCCGTAAAGGGCGGCCACTCCAGCGTAGCCAATCGAATCAGCTTGGCATCCGACTGGGCCAGCGCACTGCAGGCGCAGGCTAAGGCCAACAAGCCCGAAATGACATTTTTTTTCATTTGTATTTTCTCTTTCGCTGATCCATCAAACTGGCACCGTTTGGGAGCAGTAGCTGCGAACCAAGGCCATCAAATCGAGTTCCGAATAGGGTTTTCCCATGTAATGGTTGACACCCAGGCTGGCTGCATGGTCGCGGTGCTTTTGCGCTATGCGGGACGTAATCATGACGATGGGCAAGTCCGCCAGCCCCGCGTCGGCGCGAATGCTTCGGGTGAGCTCAAAGCCATCCATGCGGGGCATTTCGATATCCGTCAACACCACTATCGGCCGCTCTAGTTGCAGTTGCTCTAAGGCCTGTAGGCCATCATTGGCCATGGCAACGCGAAACCCTTCGCGCCTTAGCAGACGATGCGCCACACGGCGCACCGTAATGGAGTCGTCCACTACCAACACCAAAGGCGCGCGCTGATCCATTTCGGTCACCAGACCAACATGACGCTGGATGGCACCGGTCAAAGCCCCTCCTAAAGTGCCACCGGCCAAAACCACGCCCGGGACCCTGAGCTTCCCAGAAGCTAGAACCTGGCGATCGGGGTCGGCATACACGGTGGCCAAAGCTACGGGGTTGTATATGAACACCACGGCACCGGTTGCCATAGCCGTCATTCCCGCCATTCCAGGTAGGCGGCTTAACTGGGGGCCTAGGTTTTTGACAACGACCTCGCGATTACCCAATACTTCGTCGATATGCAAGGCAACGCGTCGGCCCGCGCTGCGGAAGATAGCCACCGAATTTTGCTTGTTTGATCGCTCCAGACTATGGTCTGACACCTGAAGTAAAGCCCCGCCCCAATAGAGTGTTACAGCCAAGCCATCATGCACCAAGAAACCGTCTGTATAAGCGCGATCGAGCACGTCTGATGGAGCGCGTAATACGGTTTCCATCAGCTTGGACGGTACGCCCATCGTAAATGCCCCCATCCGCAACAGTACAACCTGTGTTACCGCTGTGGTCAATGGCAGAACCAACTCAAAAACGGTACCGATACCCGCTGTAGTTTTGGTATCGATGCGCCCACCTAGCGCATTTACGTCCGAAAGTACGACGTCCATGCCAATGCCCCGGCCTTCCATTTCAGTGACTCGTTGTGCCGTGGTGAACCCAGGCAAAAATAGGACCCGCACTGCATCCTGTACGCCAAAGTCCGTCTCGCCATCCCAGAGATTTTTTGCCCGTGCGGAAACCCGGATTAAGTCGAGGTCTAGCCCCCGACCGTCATCACTGATGGTGACGGAAACATCACCGCCATCTTGGACCAAGACGATGGTGATGCACCCAGTCGCCGACTTCCCAGCTGCCAGACGCACATCTACCGGTTCGATGCCGTGCCCGACCGCGTTGCGCAAAATATGTTCGAGCGCCGGAGTGATCCGATCCAATACGCCGCGGTCAAGCTGAATGGTACCGGCCGAAATATCGAGGCGCACCTGCTTTCCGGTTGCTTTGCAAGCCTGGCGGACCACGGCGTAGAGGCGGTCCGCCACACTTTCAAACTCGACTAATCGCATGCGTAACAAATCGTGCTGAAGCTCCTTGAGGCGTCGACCCTGGGCGCCTACATCGTCTTGAGCGCCTTGCACGCAAGTCTGCAAATTCCGCTGCACAGTGGCCACGTCTTCAACAGACTCTGCCAACAATCGACTGAGCTCCTGAACGCGCGTGAAGCGGTCAAATTCCAAAGGATCGAACAATTGCGCGGAACCTTGGGTTTGGGTTTGGCGCGTTTGCATTTGTAAATCAGCCTGAAGCTCCAATTCGCGCAACTGTTGGCGCATCCGCTTCAAGGTGGTTCCCAGGTCGGTAAGCCCGTTGTGGGTTTGAGCTACGTTGGCATCCAATCGGGATCGACCCATCATGACCTCACCGGTTTGGTCCAGCAGGCGGTCCAAAATTTTCGATTTAACCCGTATCGATTGGCCCGGCAGCCTGTGCGAAACAACTTCAGCAGTTGAACTCTGGTCCGCATCAGGCTGATATGGCTGGGCTACTGGAGCGATGTCTGGCATTTCATCCGTTTTCGAAGCAATATCGATTGTGCCCAATCCATCGAAAATACCCCGCAACTGGTCAAAGACATGGATCGTTGAATCGATATCTAACGGGGTCGTCCGCGATGCGTTGAAGTCAGCAATCCGAGACTCCAATCGGTGTGCCAGCTCCCCCAGGCGCAGTGCGCCCGCGAGACGCGCGCTGCCCTTGATGGTGTGGAGCACGCGCAACGATTGCGCGCGTGCGCTTTCTGATTGAGGGTTCGATACCCACACCCGAAGCGAGCGACCAAGTACCAGAAACAATTCATAGCCCTCTTCGCGAAATATGGGTAGCAACTCTGCATCGATCGCGTCTTCGCTCTCCAGGTGGTGTTGCAGCATGGTTTGTGTTCGAACATCGCGCGCTAGAGTATGAGCAGCTTGAGAAGGGGCGTAAACATTCCCGATGGCAGAAGATTCAGCGGCTCGCATACCCAACTCACCGTCTCCGCCATCGCCTCTTGCGGCGATTACAAAACTCTTCTGTTGACCGCTAAGCTCCGGCCCAGTGGTCGTTGGACTGATACGGAGTTCGTCCGTGGTCGAATCCTGTATTGCGTCTAAAGCGACTGCTAGCGGCTCCGGTGGCGGCGCCCGTCCCTCTGACTCGACGATTCGCATGAGCTCAGACATGATCGTCTGGTTAGGTTTTGGCAACTTTTCGTTCGTAAAATCCAAAAGCAAGTCACCAATGTGATGTGCGCATGCCAATAACGGGATGGCCCATCCACCCGCCTCCTTGGGATGCGACCCGACATGTTCAAGCGCTTGCTCCAACATCCGCGCCACCTCGGCTAAGGCGTTAAAGCCCACGGTCGCTGATGCGCCCTGCAACGAGTGCGCCAAAACCATGGCGACTTCTGTGGAAATGGCTACCGGGTCATGCGCCCATTGCTCAATTTCGGCAATCAAGCGAACCGACCATTCATTTGCCTCGGTGCTGTACACAGCAAAGAAAGCTGGACTCAAACGAAGGTGCCCTATGACCTTGAATGGTTCAGGGTATGCACGCTGTGATGAGTCGACTCCAGCTGCATCACTAGGCGTGGGCGGAGGACTCCCGACGCGCGTTCCCAACGGATACGGAGTCTCAATTTGCGCGCTATCGGCCGCCGGAAATACAGTCAACACAGGTGTTGGCGCCGCCGTTTGAACAAATAGGCCAAGCGTCACTTCATCTGTGGAAAAGTGGACATCGTCGAAACTTGGCTGCTGTTCATAGCGTTCTAGCAATTGCGTCACACCACTCGCCAAGGTCTCATAGCGCCTAACCTCGCCGGGGCCTTGCACCGCGTGGACGGGCAAGCGCAACGCCTTGTACTCGCCCGATGTCCGAAAAGCGTCCGCGCTCTCTCTAAAGGGATCAGTCGTCCAAGGTCCATCTCTACTGTGTGAAATGTCATCAACCCATATTTCAAAGGCTCGGACGGCGCTGCTCGTCAGTTCAAGCATTGCACCGGTAAAAGGCGTCTGGTCGGCCAACCACTCGTTAAACAACTGCTCAAACGCCCATGCAGCTTCGCCTAACGTGTGGAGGCCCACCATGCGGGCACTTCCCTTGATCGTGTGAAATGCCCTGCGCAATCGAACCTGCGCTCCAATGTTTGCAGTTTGCGATGCAAGTTCTTGTACCGCAAACGCGGCTGCCGAGATGACCTCTTTGGATTCTTCCAAAAAAATCTGGCGTATTTCGTCGTCACCTGATCCCGAGGTAAGCAGGGCTTCTCCTTCGCCACTCCCCCCTGGGGCTGGTGTCGACTCGGGTGGGGTTTGGCTCACACGTCCAAAACCTTCAAAAAGCGAGGTGCCTGAAGCAAAAGTCGGCTGATATGGCGGTGGTGGATCGAGATCAAATGACGGGCTAGTCTGCGTTTTTGACAGCGTTCGCACAGATCGATCACGTTCAATAATGGACCGGAATTCTGCCAAGCCTTCGTCGTAAATGAACATACGCCGTGCCAAGGAAAGTTGGTAGCTCAACATGTCGATCATGAAACCCATGGCGCCAAGACTATTGCCCAACGTATCGAATAGCGCCGAAGGATGGACGGCAGCATCTACGCTGTCCAAAAGGTATTTCTCAATGCTCGATCGCATCCGCACTGCTGCGAGTGCAGCCTGCTCGAGCCCCAACACCATAAATACGCCACGCATCTGCGCGAGGTGACCAGGGGCCGCATGCAACACCGCATTTACCCGTCCACTGCGAAAGAATTGGTCCAACGCCTTTTCGACTTCCACGAGTGAAATACGTAGCTCGCGCGTGACGCTTCCCATGGTTTGTTGATCACTGGCGAGGCGGTACAACTCCTCCATCCAATCCTCTATCGGATAAGAGTCATTTCCGGCACAGACATGGTGCAAGCGGGCGGCCAACTGAGCGCTGCGCTGATGCGTTGCTGCGTCGGTATCCAGATGCGTATAGGCCGCCTCCAAATATAAGATCGCAGTTGCGACCTCCATCGCCAACCCGGCCCTTAACGGGCCGATTTCATGAATCGCAAGCTCTACGGCGTCACACAACGCACGGATGAACGCAGCGTGCTCAGAGTGCACTTTCAGAACAGCATTTCCAACTTCGGAGAATAGGTCGGTCAGCGAACCAGCGCGGTGCGTTTCCCCGTTGGCGAACGCAGACCACGCCTCTGTGGCTGCGCCAATTCTACGAAGCACGCGGTCAAGGTGATCTGCGTCTATGCGACCTAACTTTTCTATTTCATAGTCGCAAACCGGTGTGCGGTCCAAACCATACGCTTCACGGACAGCCCCTAAATACGGCGCAGGCTGTTGGTTCGAAGGATCTGCCATCGCGCAGAAAAAAGTGAGATCCTGCGCTACGCGTTCAGACGGTCGAATCGTGCCTTGGCAAAGAACTCCAAATTGCTGCAGGACGTTTGAGGCCGCTCGCTTAACGTATATGTCTCTTTGCACCAAGTCTAGGGCAATCGCTTCAAAGAAGCCTGCGGCCAGCGCCCATAGCGTGGCCTGCTCTCGGAACTTTGTTCCAGCGGCCAAAGCGGCGCAATGTTCTGTCATCTCGCGGGCTGCGCCATGGTCACCCGAATGCAGAAGCTTCAAAAGCGACTCGCTCATGCGGACACGCATTTCCGAGCTATATTGCTCGGCTCGCTGTCCTTTAGGTAAATCAATGTCACGCCAATGCCAGAGCGCACTCCAGAGATCTGCGGGATGAATGCGCTCCGCTCCGATGCGAACTAGGACGGCGCGATGTTGGGGGAAAAGTGCGACGGTAGACAGGACTCGTCCCTTGAGAAACCCCTCCAAATAGTCGATGACGGCGAGGCAAGACCGATCTACGCAATGCGCAGCATCGTCAGTGCAGGACTTGGGAGACTGAATGAATTTTCGTGACAATGACTCCACCGCGCGCAGCATCACTGCCGGAACCTGCTGACCTACCATGTCGAGGGCGGCGGCCCCTTGCTGGAGTTGCCGCTGAACTTGGGACAGTGGACTTGCATCCATTTCGACCGCATCATTTTCACTAGAATTTTTCACCTCCCAAGCAAAGCGGCGGACGACTGCTGTAGCGAATTTAAGTGATTTTTTTAAGTCTTCTAGGATCCATGCCAAAGGACTCCTGTCGATGGCGAAGGCGTTGACTTCGGTTCCCAGAATAGATTGATTCATGGCCAATGTTTCCCAATCTGCCCACGCCGTTACAAGTGCGCACTACGCGATCTTGAAACGTGAAACAGAGTTACGCAGTTCCTGAGCCATGCGAGAGAGTTCGCGCACTTGATCGGCGGTTGCACGGGTTCCCTCACCAGTCTGCTCCGTCACCACGAAGATTTTTTGAATGTTCTGCGCAACGGTGTCGGCCAGTGCCGCCTCGGTAGAAGCTGCCCTCGATATCTGGTCGATACGATCAGCCACGCTACGAGATACCCGGTCAATTTCGGCCAAAGCAGTCCCGGCGGCATCTGAAAGCTTTCCACCCTCCACCACACCCTGCGCAGATCGCTCCATAGCGCTCATCGCATTGTTGGTATCGGTCTGAATTGCTTTAACCAACGCTGCGATTTGTTGGGTCGCAGCAGCCGATCGTTCGGCAAGCCGTTGAACTTCTTCGGCCACCACAGAGAAGCCGCGCCCGGCATCCCCCGCCGACGCCGCTTGTATCGCTGCATTAAGCGCCAACACGTTGGTCTGCTCCGTAATGTCCGAAATCAACTCGGTTATTTCACCAACTTCTTGCGATGACTCGCCAAGTCGTTTGATCCTTTTGGAGGTTTCATGAATATGGTCGCGCAAGACATTCATGCCGTCGATGGTGTTTTGCACCGCACTTAGTCCCGTTTGAGCCGCTTGCAGCGATTGCCTTGCGACAACGGCGGACGCCTGTGCCTTATCGGAGACTTCGTTGATTCGGGTCGCCATCTCCACCACGGATTGCCCGGTGCTACGAATCTCCACGAGTTGCTGATTCGACTTGATCAACAGCGCCTCAGAGGCGGCATCCACGTTTGAAGTGGTCTTAACCACTTTATCAACAGTTCCTTGGACATTAAGTACCAAGGTTCGCAACTCTTCGATTGTGTAGTTGACCGAATCGGCGATGGCTCCTGTAATGTCTTCGCTGACTGTGGCTTCCTGCGTCAAATCGCCTTCAGCTACGCTCTGCAACTCATTCATGAGTCGTAAAATGGCAGCCTGATTGGCGTCGTTCGTGCGCTGGAGGTCGCGCTCCTTTCGCTGAGCTTCGGCGCGCAGTTCCTCGGCGTTTTTGTGTCTGGTTTCCGCCGCGATTTGACGAATTCGACTGTCCTTCAGTTGAACGTAAACCATGCCGGCAGCAGCGAAGATCGCTAGCGAATCGGTCAATATTCGTGCTAACCATACAGCGGAATTCACTTTTGCACTCTCGGACAACCCGGATTGGAGCCCTTCGAGTTGGTCCCTTATGTACTGACTGTCTGCCACAAGCGACTTTTGCGCTTCACGTGCGGCTGCGAGACCTTGCAGGTTGTCTAGCAACGCGCTAGCCTGCGTCCGCGTCTCCTCATACATTTCAATTAGCGTCAAGAGTTGATCGCGCGTCCCTTTGTCTCTTGTTGGATTGATGCGCAACTCCGAGCTTCCGTCAAGGAGCCCAGCAGCGATATCACGAAACGAATTGAGGTCTTTTCCAAGCAAGAATACCGCCTCTGCGCTGACGCCCATCGTGGTCATGAACTCATTGGAAGACTTTCCGATGCGTTGGGTTAGGGTAGACAACTCGCCGATGGCTGATATTTCTGCGGGTGACGCCGACTGCTGCTGCTTAAGCGCAGAGATATTTTTCGTAAGGTCAAGCAACTCTTCAGACCTGCGATTTACCAGAAGCAGGGCCGCACCCATCTGCATCAGCGTTTTCTGCTGCGCGCCAATCGTATTGGAATTGGCTTCTGATCGCTCAGTCAGCGCGGCCAATTTTTCAACTACGGGTTGATATTCAGGCCCCAACGGTTGCACTTGGGCAACCGGATCCCCAGAGTGCAGCACATTAACGGCTTTCACCAATAGCTCGGTGCTACTGGCTAGATCAGCAAACGCACTTTCATTGCCTGTTAATGCTTGCGTTGCGGCTTTTGCCAAGCGCTCGGACTGCAACAACGACTGCCCAGTAGCTTTCAAATAGTGGGTGCTCGCATCAGACTGAGTCAAAGTCATGTATAGGAGGGCCCCAAGCGCAATCAGCGCTGCACCAAATACCCCGCCCAAAATGGATTGGTGTTGCCCAAGCGTTCGCAACCCCAGTAATGGCAGCGAGATCAGCGAGGATGTGTCCCATTGAAATGAAACATGGCCGTTGGCGTTTTCGGGCTTTTCTTTAGCAAACGATGGATTGGAACTGGCTGCTGCAGCTTCCGTCCAAGCATATCCATCTAAGGAATGCCCCTGATGAAATTTCTCTTCTGCAGATTGGTCCAAGATTGATGGGTCTGTCGACATGTACTTACCTCTTAGCAAACGCTGATATCCAAGAACTCGGGGTTCCGCGCAAGTATTTGCAGATCACAGGATTGCCATACAAGTCCCGTTTTGTCCTCATAGCGATGGGAGTAGTACGCAGGCGCTCCAGACGCTGAGGGTGTCGATGCAACAAATGCATCACTACCCCTCAACCCCAACACCTCGTCTACCTGCAAAGCGCAGTTCACTTCGAATTGCTCATTCATCGAAATGGCCATGCTGCTTTCTTCACGCCAAGAAGGCGCCGGTGCAGCGCTGCGCGTGAATTGGCCAAACTCAATGACACCCAACAACCCACCACGGTTGATGAGCACACCCAAAAACCAGGGCTTTGTAAAAGGAACCGATTGCAGGTTGAATACGGGAAGTATTTCACCGGCTTGGCGCAGTGAGAACAAAAAATGCTGCCCGTCTGTGCGTGCAGCCAACCAATCGGCCACGCTGCCTTTTTCTTGGACCAACTGCAACCGGTTTGTTAACCGGTCCTGCAGTTCGCGAATAACGGTCTTTTTTGCCATGCACTACCCACCGTCCAAAGACTTGATGCGCGCAAGCAGGAGCGCAGGGATAACCGGTTTGGTTAGATAGTCAGCGGCACCTTGGCGAATGCCCCAGATTCGGTCGGTTTCCAGGGATTTGCTACTGCAAATAATGATCGGTATATGCGCATATTCAGGTGACCGGGAAACTGCGCGGGTGAGTTGAAATCCATTTCTGCCGGGTAGGACTACATCCATCAATATGAGGTCGGGTTGCGATGCTTCCAAGGAAGCAAACGCCTCATCAGCGTTTTCTGCGCTACATACGACGTATCCACTGTTTGTCAGGATATCCGTCAAGTACATCGTCTCAGTCTTTGAGTCATCAACCACCAAGACCGTCTTTATCGCCATTACGCAACCCCTTGAAAAGGTACGCCATACTGTTGTACCGCATTTAATATTTGATTTTTTGTAAAGGGCTTGGTGAGGTAATCTTGCGCACCAACGATCCGCCCCCGCGCACGATCGACGACGTCATCTTTGGATGAAAGCATGACCACCGGAACCGATGCGAAGCGGGAGTTGCTTTTGATGATGGCGCAGGTCTGATACCCATCAAGCCGAGGCATGGAAATATCGCAAAAGATCAAATCTGGCAGGTGTTCATACACCTTGCTCAGTGCATCGATTCCATCCTCGGCGAGAAAGACGTCGTGACCGCCCTGCTTTAGAAAAAACTCCGCGCTGCGCCGAATGGTATTGCTGTCATCCACTACCAAAATGCGTCCTAAATATTCAACTGTATGCTCCATCATTGACCTCCGTTCACCTTTGCTTGACCCGTAGCCACGGTCCACCTGCCATGCAAAATGCATGCCTTTTTCCAACGCTGGGGCGAGAATCGCAATGTCAAAATTTGTCACACCCATCCGATAGCCGACCATTGAATTTCTAGTGCTTTTCGGAAAAAATTTCTTAAGCCAATGGCGCAAGCCAGTCAATGAAGATGTTACAGTAAATTTTGGTAATCATTAACAAATTAGATAAAATTATTCGTATAAATGAATTTCCCTGCATGACCCGTTGTAGCTGATAGCTTCATCCATCAGGCACCGGTGAAGTCCGTCGCACACGGACGGTTTGTGACAAGCCATCACCGCGGCGGTGCTTGCGTGCTTCGGTTCGACATCCCGCATTGGCCGTCTCTGTAACCACCGCCGTTGGGGAGTCAACGCATGCAACATGCCTGTTTACAAATTCCGGCTGAAGCAGCTTGAAACCTGGTGTCCTCCCGGGTACGTGAGGTAGCTGCTTTGCACTTTGGTCAGCACTTGGGGGTAGACGACCCGTCTCTGCATGGGCGGTACAGTAATGAGCAGTCAATTTCGGGGGCTAAGTTGCGCAAGTGCCTCTGCACACTGAGCCTAGATGCTGGCCCACGCAGGCTCAAGCGCTACAGTTTTTTTGGTCGGGTCACCGCGGTGAACACCAAGAACTCGAAGTTCAGCGCTACCTCCTGTCGCAAAGCACTGTTTTGCGTTTTTGCGCGTTGAGTGGCGCTGCCCAAATGGTCTTGTCTATAGTGTCGAAAGTACCACCAAGCCATTTCCACAATACTCATCAAGTGGCGAGGCCTAGGCCACGCTTACACTTAAACCCCAAACACAAGTGCCATCGGCCAAGGCAAAGCAACCCATGACAACGACCCATCCCCTGCACACCACCGACGCTTTAGCGGCTGCGTTTTCAGGACTGCAGAACGACACGTTTATGCGTGCCTGTTTGCGACACGCCACGCCTTACACCCCTTTGTGGTTGATGCGCCAAGCCGGTCGCTACCTGCCCGAGTACCGCGCAACACGCGCCAAGGCAGGCAGCTTCATGGGTTTGGCCACCAACCGTGACTACGCCACCGAAGTCACGCTACAGCCCCTGGAGCGCTACCCCTTGGACGCTGCCATTTTGTTCAGCGATATCTTGACCGTTCCCGACGCCATGGGCTTGGGACTGAGTTTTGCACTCGGCGAGGGTCCACGTTTTGCCAACCCGGTACGTGACGAAGCCGCTGTGAATCACCTCGAAGTGCCCGATATGGAGAAGCTGCGCTACGTCTTTGATGCAGTCAGCTCCATCCGCAAGGCCCTCACTCAGGCCGACGGAAAGAGCCGCGTACCTCTGATCGGTTTTTCTGGCAGCCCCTGGACATTGGCGTGCTACATGGTCGAAGGTGCCGGTTCCGACGACTACCGGCTGGTTAAAACCATGCTGTATTCCCGTCCGGACCTGATGCACCGCATATTGGCAGTCAACGCCGACGCAGTGGCGGCTTACCTCAACGCACAGATTGACGCAGGTGCGCAAGCCGTTATGGTGTTTGATAGCTGGGGGGGCGTGCTTGCCGATGGAGCATTCCAGACCTTCAGCCTTGCCTACACAGCGCGCGTGTTGGCCCAACTTAAGCGCCAGGGTCCGCAAGGGCAAGCCATTGCGCGCATTGTGTTTACCAAGGGCGGCGGCCCCTGGCTCCAAGAGATGGGCAACCTTGACTGCGATGTGCTGGGACTGGATTGGACGGTGAACTTGCGCGCCGCGCGCGCGGCGGTGAGCGGCGTTGCCAATGGCCCGGGCAAAGCCCTTCAAGGCAATATCGACCCCAACGTGCTGTTTGCGCCCCCAGCACAGATAGCGACCGAAGTTGCGCAAGTTCTCGACAGTTTTGGGGCCCCGCACAGGGGTCACGGCGTAGGACCCACGCATATTTTTAATCTCGGCCACGGCATCAGCCAGCACACGCCCCCGGAACATGTGGCGGCATTGGTCGAGGCGGTTCACAGCCACTCGCGCGCCCAGCGGGCCTGAAACGCGCTCGGTTTCCTAGCATAGGGACGGGCGTTTTCCAAAGCCGATTGCTGACTTGTGCACAAAAATTGAATCAATTAAGAAAAGCAACAACATTCGCAGCAAGGACTGCGCCAAAGGGCACAAGCCCCTGTAAGCCATTGATTTATATAGAAATTTGATTTTGCATCATTTCAAGGCATGCTGGCGAAAGCCTTGATTCTTGGGGCTTTTTTATGCCCTGACGGCAGATATCAACAAAGTTATCCACAGAAAAACCGGCTAAGGCAAGCCCACTATACGAATCAATCACTTACGCGGCATTCAGATATTCTTCATCACCATACCGTCCCAATGGATTGCCATACTGTTGGTTCGGCACTAGGGAATATGCCGATGGGTTTATTGCTCGACCCGGCATGCTTTTTGATTCCAAAGACGCCGTCTCTATAAGCTAATCGAGGACATTGCGAGCGCGAGGCGACTGAACTTATGCACATTTTTGACAGGCCATTGGGCGGCGGCCTGCAGCGCATCCCTATGCTGCTATAAATCCGAGAGCGTATGCAAGTTATTGATTTTTAATGGATTTTTAAATTGCTTAATTTCTGAGCAACCCTATTTAAGCCCCGCATTGCCACTGGAGCCGACCTGCTGCGCAGCCATATCAACAAAGTTATCCACAGAATCTGGGGGCAATCCTGGGGTTCATTACAGATCAATGACTTAGCGTGCTTATTTATCGCAGGATATCTACATCCGCCGCCAATAAAGGCCTTTTCGCTTCGAACATCTACGACGCCAGCGCTGTGGGATCGCCAGCGACCCCGTACACCGACAATAAAGGCTCCATGACCACCTGGCTAAGCGTTCTCGTGCACACCCCCGCGCATTCCGTGCTGGGCTCGGTGCTGACTTACCGCCACCCGTCGCCACTTGCGCCGGGTACCTTGGTGCGCGTGCCACTGGGCGCACGCGAAACCCTGGGCGTGGTGTGGCACAAAGACTCGGACGAGGCCACGGGCGAGTTGGACGTCGGCAAACTGCGCGACGTGGCCGGCGTGATTGACACCGTCGCGCCGTTGAGCCCGCATTGGCAACAACTGGTGCGCTTTGCAGCGCAGTATTACCAACGTTCGCTCGGAGAAGTAGCCTTGGCGGCGCTACCACCCCAGTTGCGCGAGCTCTCGCCACTGCAAATGCAACGGCGTCTGGCGCGTGCGGCACGGTCAGCCGAAAAAGCCGGTCCACCGGACAAACGCCCAAACGCCAGCGAGCCCATGCTCACGCCCGAACAAACGCACGCCATGGCGCAGATTCAGGAGCAGGCAGGTCCATTTTTGCTGTTTGGTGCCACGGGCAGCGGCAAAACCGAGGTCTATTTGCAGTCCGTGCAAGCACTGCTGGAGCGGGACCCGACGGCGCAGGCCTTGGTCATGGTCCCCGAAATCAACCTCACACCCCAGTTAGAGGCACGTTTTCAAGAGCGATTTGGCCCCCTGTTTGGCGCGCAGGCGCTGGTCAGCCTGCACAGCGGCATGACCAACCCGCAGCGCCTTGGCGCCTGGCTGGCCGCACACGAGGGCCGCGCCCGCATCGTGTTGGGCACGCGCATGGCGGTGTTTGCCTCAATTCCCCGCCTGGCGCTCATCGTCGTCGACGAAGAACACGACCCCAGTTACAAAAGTGGTGAGGGCGCGCGCTATTCGGCGCGCGATTTGGCCATTTACCGAGGCAAGCTTGAGCAGGCCAAAGTCGTGCTCGGGTCGGCCACGCCCTCGCTGGAGAGCTGGTACCTCAGCCGAGCCGCTGAGCAGGGCGGTCGCTACCTGCGCCTGCACATGCCCAGCCGCATTGGCAGCGTTGCGCAAGACTTGCCCTTGGTGCGCCGCGTGGACATGAACCACCAGGCCCGCAACGCCATTTTTTCGCTCCCGCTGCTCCAAGCCATCAAGGAGCGGGTGTTGCGCGGCGAGCAGTGCATGGTGTTTTTGAACCGCCGCGGCTACGCTCCGGTGCTGCACTGCGCAGACTGTGGCTGGAAGAGTGCGTGCCCGCACTGCAGCGCCTACCGCGTGTTCCACAAAATTGACCGCAGCTTGCGCTGCCACCACTGTGGCTTTACCGATCGGGTGGCGCGCGCATGCCCGGACTGTGGCAACCCGGATATTGCGCCGATCGGCCGGGGCACCGAGCAAATCGAAGAGGTGTTGGCGGACTTACTCTCGGACGTGCGCCGCCCCGGAACCGTGTGCGCCGAATTCCCGCTGGGCGAGCCGATTCGGCTGGCCCGCATCGACGCCGACACCACGCGCCTCAAAGGCACGCTGCAAACCCAATTGGCAGCGGTACATGCGGGCGATGTGGACGTGCTGGTGGGCACGCAAATGATCGCCAAAGGGCACGACTTTCGCCGCATCACCCTGGTGGCGGCCGTCAACCCCGACGGCGCCCTGTTTTCCAGCGACTTTCGGGCACCCGAGCGCCTATTCAGCCTGCTGATGCAAGCCGCCGGGCGTGCCGGGCGCGACGCACGCCTGGGCCAGCACAGCGAGGTCTGGATCCAAACTTTCCAGCCTTTGCATCCGCTTTACGCGGCGCTGAAAAACTACGACTACCCCGCCTTTGCACAAAGCCAATTGGTTGAACGCGAGCAAGCCGCCATGCCGCCATTTAGCTTTCAGGCGCTGGTGCGGGCCGAAGCGCGCAGCCAAGAAGCCGCACAGGCCTTTTTAAACGCCGCCAGCGCCAACGCGAGCGCCGACATGGCGCAGTGGGAAGGCTGGGCCGAGACCCTGGCGCAGGTCAGCCTGTACGCCGCAGTGCCGATGGCGGTCCAGCGCGTGGCCAACATCGAACGCGCCCAAATGCTGGTGGAAAGCCCGTCGCGCGCGGCCTTGCAGCGCTTTTTGGCGGCTTGGCAAAGCGTGTTGCAAGCGACCCGTAGCGAGCCCGCAGGCAAAGGCCTGATCCGCTGGGCGATTGATGTGGACCCCCTGGCTATCTAGGCGCTGCCATCCAGGCCACAGCGCCAGAAAAGCTCAAAAACGCCACCGCAGTGGACACCAAAATAATGCGCGCAATGCGCCCGTTGTCCGCGCCAAAGCGCTCGGCCAGCATGGACACATTGCTGGCGCTGGGCAGGGCAGCCACCAAGACCATCACGGTGAGGGCAAAGGAGTCCAAGGGCACGCCCAGGGCCCGCACCGTGTGGCCCACCGCCAAAACCCACAGCGGATGGACGAAGAGCTTGATTCCCGCCACCGGCAGCACCTCGGACCAGCGCACTGCCGGAGCGTGGCCGCTTGCGGCCAGCATATTGGAGCGCGCCAGCACCGCGCCAATGGTGAATAGCGCCACCGGCGAGGCTGAGTCGGCCAGCAGCCCCACCGTCGCCGCCACGGGCGCGGGTAAGTGCAGCTGGTAAGCCGACACCAGCGCGCCCGACAAAATCGCCCAGGGCATGGGGTTGGTGGCCACGCCCTTGAGCGCGTTTTTGGCCGCCTGGGCGGCCAACGTTTGCACTACGTCCATTCCCGGTTGGGCCGCATCTGCCACGGCGGGCCCCAGGCGCGACAGCCCAATGCACAGCGAGGTGGTGATCACCATGTCAACCAAAATCGTCACGATGGCCGGACCTGCCGCCTGCGGCCCCAACAGCGCGACCAACAGCGGCACACCCATGAAACCTGTATTTGGAAAAGCCCCGACCAGGGCGCCAAAGGCCGCATCGTTCCAGCCAATGCGCCCGCGCCGCGTCACGCTGACCACCAGCGCCACCATCACCAGCGCACAAAACAGGTAACTCATCGCCACGCTAGGGTCGAGCAACTGCGCAATCGGCGTGCTGGCGCCAAAGCGGTACAGCATGCACGGCAACGCAAAAAACAGCACAAAGCTGTTCATGCCCGGGATGGCTGCCAGCGGCAGTAGCCCCCGGCGCGCCGCCAGGTAGCCGCACAGCACCAGGGCGAAGAAGGGGAAGGTGACATTCAAGGTAGCAAGCATGGAGCGATTGTCCGGGCAAACAGCAAGGAGTACGGGCTAAGATGCCCGCTGGCGCACCTTGTTTCGCCGCCGCTTGGCGGGCTTTTTGCCTGATTTGGTCCGTTTTTTCGCCGTCCCCCCCGCTCCTTGATGTCCGCCACCCCCGCCAACGCCATGAACCTAGCCCAGCAAGAGGCGGTCAACTACCTGCACGGCCCCTGCTTGGTGCTGGCCGGGGCCGGTTCGGGCAAAACCCGGGTGATCACGCACAAGATCGGGCGGCTGATCCAGGTGGGCATGGCGCCCCAGCGCATTGCCGCCATCACCTTCACCAACAAGGCCGCCGCCGAAATGCGCGAGCGCGCCAAGGGTTTGATCGGCAAGCCGGCGGGCGATGTGCTGATTTGCACCTTCCACGCCCTGGGTGTGCGAATGCTGCGGGCCAACGGCGCGGTGCTGGGGCTCAAACCGCAATTCAGCATTTTGGACACCGACGATGTAACAAGCATTCTGAAAGACGCCGGCGGCAGCACCGACGCCGCCACCGCGCGCGCCTGGCAGTGGACCATCAGCGCCTGGAAAAGCGCTGGCCTGAACGCCGCACAAGCCCAGGCTGTGGCTGCCAACGACAGCGAACGCCTGGCCAGCGTGGTGATGGCGCGCTACGAAGAGCGACTGACCGCCTACCAAAGCGTGGACTTTGACGACCTGATCAGCCTGCCACTCAAACTGCTGCGCGAACACGCGGACGTGCGCGCCCAGTGGCAGACGCGCATGGGCCATGTGCTGGTGGACGAATACCAAGACACCAACGCCACCCAGTACGAGATGCTCAAGCTGCTGGTGGGCTGCGAGCCCGACGGCAGCCGCGCCGCGCACTTGGATGGCGACGCCCGCTTTACCGCCGTGGGCGACGACGACCAGTCGATTTACGGCTGGCGCGGCGCCACGCTGGACAACCTCAAAAAACTGCCTATCGATTTCCCGAAACTCAAGGTGGTCAAGCTAGAGCAAAACTACCGATCCACATCTGCCATATTGCGCGCCGCCAACAACGTGATTGGCCCCAACCCCAAACTGTTCCCCAAAAACCTGTGGAGCGACCTGGGCGAAGGCGAGCCGGTGCGCGTGGTGGACGCCGACAACGAAGAACACGAGGCCGAACGCACCGTGGCGCGCATCCAGAGCCTGCGGGTGAATGGCCTCGCGAGTACGCCCCCCAGCGCGAGCCCAGCCGCAGCGCCGGGCCGCCCCAAGCAAGGCACGGCCCCCTCGGGGGGCAGCGCAGTACACGCAGTGACAAGCGTGGGGGCACAACAGTACCGGGAATTTAAAGATTTTGCGGTGCTATACCGCGCCAACCACCAGGCCAAACCGTTTGAGAAGGCACTGCGCAAGGCCAATATTCCGTACAAGGTGTCCGGCGGCCAGAGCTTTTTTGACCGTGCCGAAATCCGCGACCTGTGCGCCTGGTTTCGGCTGTGGGCCAATAACGACGACGACCCGGCCTTTGTGCGCGCCATTACCAGCCCCAAGCGCGGCATCGGCCACCAGACACTGGCGAGCCTGGGCACTTTTGCCAGTAAATACAAGTTGAGCTTGTTCGAGGCGCTGTTTTCCTCGTCCCTGCCCGCCGTGCTGCAGGCCCGCGCCGTGGGCAGCCTGCACGAGTTTGGCCGCTATGTAAATGACCTGGAATTTCGGGCCAAACACACCCAAGGCGCCGAGAACGCGCGTGCGTTCTTGGCCGACTGGCTGAAAGAAATCGGCTACGAAAAATACCTGCATGACGGCGAAGAAAGCGAAAAGCTCGCTGCCGCCAAATGGTCCAACGTGCTGGAGTTTTGCGACTGGATGGCGCAGCGCTGCGGCGGTCAGATCGACGACACGGGGGGACTGACAAGCGCGCGCGAGGTCAAAAACCTGCTCGACGTCTCGCAAACCATCGCCCTGCTGTCGACCATCAGCGAGCGCGAGAACGACCAAAACGTCGTCACCCTGTCCACGTTGCATGCGGCCAAGGGCCTGGAATGGCCGCACGTGATGCTGGTGGGCGTGACCGAAGGCATGCTGCCCTTCAAACTGCGCGAGCAGGCCGCCGACGCCGAATCCACGCCCGCCACCACCGCCAGCGCCCAAGAGGCGGGCGAGGCCCATTTGCAAGAAGAACGCCGCCTGATGTACGTGGGCATCACCCGCGCCCAGCGCAGCCTGGCGGTGAGCTGGACCAAACGCCGCAAAAAAGGCCGCGAACTGGTGGCCGCGCTACCGAGCCGCTTTATTGCGGAGATGGCGCTGGACAAAGCCACCGCCAAAGAAGACCCACGGGAGAAGCTGCGGGCGCTGCGGGCGGAGTTTGCGGCGAGGGCGGCCTTGAGCCGACCGTGAAGAAACGAAAAATCAAAGGTACCGGGGGGTGAATCAGTCACGGTCTTTCTAAAACAACGGGAGGCGTAGCTGGACTAGGGTGCCAGGTGTTCTGTTTTCCATCCTAAGAACAGTGCCCATGGAGCGCGCCCGCGCCACCATGTTTTTATGACCACGACCCCGCTTCGGTTCAAAGCCCAATCCCACGCCGTCGTCAGCAACCGTCACCGTCAAATGGGAATCAAGCGGGTCATAGATTGCGTCAAGCCAGATATTTGTCGCTTGGGAGTGCCTAAGCGCATTGTTAAGCGCCTCTTGCACCAGCCGAAGCATTTGCAGCATCATTTTTTGTGAGATTTCGGGCGCTTCCTCCACTTGCAAGTTCCAGTGCAATTGCATGGCGGAGCCGGCCAGCCGCCGCGTCGTCCGAAAGCGAAAATCCACGAGTGCATTGCTCAGGCTGTTACCACTGCTGCCCAATGTGTCTACGACCAGATATAGGTCTGCGATGCTTTCCTCCAGCAGCCGCACCAAACTCACTTGCGATAGTTTGTTTTGCTCGACCATCATTTTGGCAATGACCAACTGCGAACCAAAACCGTCGTGAATGTCTTGCAACAAGCCTTCGCGCTCCTGGGTTCTTGATCGTTCGTTTTCCGTCACTAACAGTCGGGCATGGAGCAAATTGAGTTCGGTGGTGCGCTCCACCACCCGCGACTCCAGTTGGCTACTCAACGCCTCCAACGCAAGGAGATTGAAGGCCAACGAGGCCAACAACATGGCACCAAACAGGAGCAACACGCCACCGTAGGAATAGGGGATGAGGTACATGCCAACAAAAGCCCCATCGCCGGTGAATCTGAACCAGTCATAGCTGCTGGCCACCGTGATCAAACCCATCATGGCGGTGGCCAGTATTTGCCTGGGTCGGCGGGTTTTCCAGGTCCAGTAGGCCATCAGTACAGGCATCAAGATCACGGTCAATAACAGCGGACCATAAAGAATGGTCACCAAGGAACGGTTGTTGCCTGAAAGGCCGATCGCTACAACAGAAAGCAGGGTGTAAATCAACACACTGGCGCGAACAAACGGCGTCAGCTTTCCAAAAAAGGAGGCAAACATCAAAATCAGCAAATGCCCCGAAACGAAGCGGCTGGAAAATACCAACCAACTAAACCACTGCCAATCGATGGGCGGCCGACTCATGAACGTGCCGCTGTTGGCCACGGCATTGGCAATGCTCGTCAGGCCAAACCAGAAATACACCGAATCCTTGCGCAGCACGACACCCACGGTCAAGGCCAAAAAACCCAGCAAGCCAGACAACCAGGTCAACCCTTTCACAAGGTCGACTTGTAGCCAGTAGCGCCATCGGTAGAAGCGGCTATCTAGCGCATCGACATCACCCACCCAGACCGATGACAATCCGTTGCTTTGGCGTGAACTGCCGTAAATGTCAATCTGCAACTCGTTGTGTCCGATCTTCCAAAACGTCCTGGGGGTTGTAAACAAGTAGGGGCGGTGCAAACAGCGCGCCTCCTTCAGGTCCCCGCGTTCACAGGCACCAACCAATTGACCGTTCACATAAACGACGCCGGACAAAGCCATTTTTGAGACATAGACGCCCACCGGCTTGTCGGGCAAGTCTGCAAGTTCTACCGGCACCGTGTAGCTCACCATGCCGCCTTCGGCCTCAAATTCGCCGGGTTTGAGCATGTGCGGCAAATTCACACTTATTTCAGGCCCCTGTCCCTTGAAATGGGCTTGTTTGAGTTCGATGCCTGGCATATCCGGCTGCGCGGCACGGCTCCAACCCGTGGTCAGCACACACAGGGTCAAGGCAGCCTGAAAAAGAATGCGGCTAAACCCCATCAGAAACTCAACAAGCCCGAAGACTGCGCCTTGACGATGGCCTGGCGTTGGTTGTTAACTTCTAGCTTTCGGTACATATTGCGAATATGGGTTTGCACGGTGGCCAGCGAAATACGCATCACCTCGGCACAAGTGACATAGCTGCTCCCCTTGGCGATGAGCTGCAGCAATTCCAACTCGCGTCGCGACAGGCTCAAACCATTGGACAAGGGCATTGCTGAGGGCGACCCCGCCAGGCGAAACAAATGCCTTGCTAAAGCCGGGCTGACCGGGTATTGGCCCGCCATCACTTGGTCAATCGAATGCGCCAGCGACGCCTCCGTGTCACCCTTGAGCAAATAACCATGCGCACCGGCACGTATAGCCGACAAAAAAGTTTCCTCTGCCGTGAATGCAGTCGTCACCATGATGGGCAAATCGGCCAAGCGCAAACGCGCAGCCGAGATCACTTCAATGCCCGACATGTCAGGCAAGCCGATGTCGATCAGCGCCAAGTTGTAGTGGCAATCGGACTCCGCCAAGGCCGCCAGAGCACTCGCCCCATCCGGGCAGGCCTGGATTTCCCAGTCGCTTCCCAGCAACGCGAAAACACGCACAAAGGTCTCCTGAAAAACGAGATCGTCTTCAACCAGCAGGACGGAAAGAGCGGGTGTGCTGGGCATGGGGGGGGTCACGAAATGCCTCTTATTCATGTGATTCAAGTTGCATTTCAATAGAAGCAACAAAATTTGTAAATACCTTATTTATAGGATTGAAGCATGTTGATTTTCACAATAAATTGATTAATTAAAAAATTAGTGTTGGTTGAATCTTTTTTGGACTTCACGCGTACATCCGCCAATTGACATAACAAGCCCTTTAGCCATTAACTGGAGTACCTAGCCATGAGCTCTGAACTAGTCGTCATTGATTCCCGTCTGCGTGATTCTGATTACGTCAAAAGCCAGTTGTCCCAGGGCTATACGGTCCTCTTGCTCAATGACAGCCAGGACGGGCTGACACAGATAGTCGACTTCCTGCAGCAGCAGGCGAACTCGGGAAGCACCACCGGTTTTTCCGCCTTGCATATCGTTAGCCATGGGGCTGCCGGGGAAATTCAACTCGGAAGTTCGGTCCTGAATTCGGCCGCCCTTGAGCAGCACCAGGGCGATTTGGTCGAAATGGCCAAGTTGCTCGCGGTGGGTGCTGATGTGATGGTCTATGGATGCAATGTCGCTCAGGGAAGCGAGGGGCAGGCCTTTGTAACGCAACTCGCAAAGCTCAGTGGCTTGGATATTGCTGCGTCAACCGGTTTGACGGGCTCGGTGGCAGTCCAGGGCGAGCTTGAAGCAGCCAATTGGGTGCTGGAGACGAGCGTCGGGAATTTGCAGGCAACGGGCCTGCAGCTCAACTTATCAGAAAACCTGGCCAACAACGCCGCCACCGGCACAGTCAAGATCACCGGCACCGCCACCCAGGGCCAGGTCCTCACCGCTGCCAACACGCTGGCGGACGTCGACGGTATAGGCACCGTGAGCTACCAGTGGTCCGCCGGTGGAGTCGCCATTACCGGGGCCACCGCTGCCACCTACACCCTG
>Ga0214919_10002479_pt1 | contig 29022 bp, 31 predicted proteins | sample LL1503_MetaG_FD_177994 | JGI IMG/M metagenome (GOLD analysis project Ga0214919, IMG submission 177994) | Freshwater microbial communities from Lake Lanier, Atlanta, Georgia, United States - LL-1503 | ecosystem: Environmental > Aquatic > Freshwater > Lake | place: USA: Georgia | collected... | reverse complement strand
GAAAATAAGCACCACCTGATGCTGTCACAGTTTGTCGCAGATTATTTATTGCATGCCAAACAGATGTATTTGTTTGATTGATTCAAAATTCTTTTCATTCGCTGTAATGGCATTCATTCTAGTCACTTGACGGACAACTGAAAGACACAGCAGCCAACATTTTGCACAATGGCGAATTTGTAGTGCACATGTCTGATGAGGCTATGGCGGTAAAAATGCACGCTTGCGGTAAAGCATTTCCATCTGAAGTGAGTGAATTGTCTGCAGTAGGGCTTACCTCAACGCCGTCATTGACCGTCAAGCCCCCCAGAATTTTAGAAGCACCTATCGCATTTGAGTGCGTGCTTCACGAGAAACTTGAGACCCCCAGTCGGTATGTTTTCATTGGACGCATCAAGTGGTTGGCAGCAAGAGAGGGGCTCATTGATACGCAAGCATGGCGAGTTAATCTGAAAGACTATCGACCTGTTGCAAGATTCGGTGCAAGTTTTTATACCAGAACAAATGATAGATTTGCCATTTCAGACGATGAGAATGAAGATCCGAAAAATACTTCTTCCATCGATCAGATCTGATGCATCCAGTGTCCGCCTGTTGAAGCCCATTTTTTGCGGCGAATGAAGCTTATTTGCCAAACACAGTCAAATGAACTCAGGTGGTCTTGGATTTCATTGCGCGACTCAACAACATGACAGGCAACAAGCCTGCCATTACCAACGCAAGACTGGGCAACGCCGCCTCTCCCAAGCGCTCGTCCCGCGCCAGTTGGTAGGCCATCACTGCCAGGGTGTCGGAATTGAGAGGGCGAAGCACCAGCGTGACCGGAAGCTCCTTCATGACATCTACGAAGACCAAAAGCAAGGCTGCAAAAATTGACCGTTTGAGGAGTGGCGTATGAACTTGGGACAGCAATTGAATCCCAGAGATTCCCAGTATTCGAGCGGACTCATCAAGACTCTTCGGAATTCGGGCATAGCCGCTCTGAATTGACTGGAGTGCAACGGCGCAAAATCGGACCAAATAAGCCCAAATCAAACCGATTCCTGTGGCGGTAAGCCAGAAACCTAATTGCGTGTCCGGCCATTTCGTCTGCACCCAATGAACGGGCAATAAGAGTCCAACCACGACCACTGCACCAGGGATTGCGTATCCCAATCCAATTAAAACAGTGACCCATCGTGTCAAATTATTTGGATGGCTGCGCAAATTAAAGGTCAGCAATAAAGCCACACTGACGGCTAAGACCGATGTGATAGCACCTAGCTGTAAGCTGTTCAATGTCCAATTGAGAAATCGACTCCATGCGATATTGACATCTGATGAGAGCAGCGGGTTCAGCATGAGTAGCACTGGCGCTACAAATCCAAAAAGGAGCGGTACAGCACACGCAAAGCTGACTGCATACCCTCGAATGCCCATGAGCTTGACGGGTTGAGCATCTGTTGAAGAGCCGATCCCGGTAAGCGAAGAGCTGAATCGCATTCGAGCTTGTGCAGACTTTTCAATTTGCAGCAACAAGAGTACAACAGCCAACAAGAATGTAGCCAACTGTGCGGCTGCAATTCTGTTGTCCATGATCAACCAAGATTTGTAAACACCTGCAGTGAATGATTGAATACCAAAATAACTTGAAACCCCAAAGTCAGCCAGCGTTTCCATTAAGGCCAGAGCAACGCCTGCAGCGACTGCAGGACGAGCCAAGGGAACAGCAACCTCCAATATTCTTCGGCGCATCGGTGCGCCCAGCAGGCGTGCGGCTTCCATTAAATGGGCGCCTCGTTCACTCAAAGCTGTTCTGGTCAGCAGGTAGACATAGGGATAAAGAGACAATGAAAAAACAAGGATGGCGCCACCCAAACTTCTGATTTCAGGCAATACGCGACCTTCCAAGCCAGTTTGATTGCGCAAGAAAGTTTGGAGTGGGCCACTGAATTGAAGGAAGTCTGTGTAGGCATAAGCCACCACATAGGCTGGGATGGCCATGGGCAAAAGCAGTGCCCACTCAAAAAATTCTTGCCCTGGAAATTTAAACAAAGTCACAGCGGCAGCAGAGCCGGTGCCAAGCAGTGTGACCCCCAAGCCAACCCCCACGCAAAGCAACAAACTCGCAGCGACATAATCTGTCAAGACGGTTTGAGAAAGTTCGTACAAAACTTGCGCAGACGTTTCGTTCCACTCTAGCCACGCGCTGACCAGTGCCACGATGGGCAAACATATCAGAATTGCAATAAGGCTAAACAAAACCGAACGAATTCGGGAAGCGTGCATGAAGGGTGTCTTATGAGGTGGGCTGAGGGTTGCAAATGCCTGAATCAAAAAGCACTGCCAATGAAGCATTGTAAGGAGGGATAACAAGCCTAGATTCGAGGGGGGTTTAAGCTGTCCTTACAATTCAAGCTATGTTCCTGACACTTGCCAACATTGATGTGCGCTACGCGGGCAATCCCAAGCCTGCGGTTCATGGCGTGTCTCTTCACTTAGAGGCAGGTCAAATTGGCGTTCTCATTGGGCCCTCTGGCTGCGGAAAAACCACGCTTTTACGATCTATAGCAGGGTTGGAGCCCGTGGCTTCAGGACATATTCAATTGTCAAATCGTGTGGTGAGTCGATTGGGTTGGACAGAGGTGCCTGAGAAACGTCGAATGGGCATGGTCTTTCAAGATTACGCTTTGTTCCCACATTTGACAGTGGAACGCAATATCGCATTTGGCTTGTACGGACAAAACTTAGAGATACAAAATTCGCGTATTCGGGAAGTCTTGGAATTGGTTGGACTTGAAGGTATCCAAAATCGATACCCTCATGAACTTTCCGGCGGACAACAGCAGCGCGTCGCTCTGGCTCGAGCCTTAGCGCCTAAACCCGATCTCCTTTTGTTAGATGAGCCATTTTCAAACTTAGACATCGATCTGCGGGAAAGATTGGCCATTGAAATCAGGGCCATTCTCAAAGCCGCTCATGCCACAGCGCTTTTTGTCACACACGATCAAATGGAGGCCTTTGCCATCGGTGATGTGATTGGCGTGATGCATGAGGGGCAGTTGGCACAGTGGGATGATGCTTATCACTTGTACCATCGACCCACATCGCGTTTTGTTGCTGAATTCATTGGGCATGGTGTGTTCATTCCTGGTTTGCGCAGCATTGTGAACCGTCGGATTGAGGTGCAAACGGTCCTGGGTGTTTTATCTGATGAAAGCATCCTGCTCATCCCTGAAGATCAAGTTGAGGAGGAGTGTCATGTTCTCCTTCGTGCCGATGACATTGTTCATGACGATGAAGCCCCAGTGAAAGCTGAAATTGTGCGGAAAGCCTTCAGGGGGTCTGAGTTTTTGTACACACTTAAGCTCCAGTCTGGGGAGATAGTGTTGGCGCATGTTCCCAGTCATCATGATCACAAATTGGGTGAACTCATTGGCATCCGCGCAGAAGTGGACCATGTGGTGACCTTCGCTGGAGAGGTCAATTCAACTTCATGATTTCCAGTTACAAATAGGAATCATTCGTATTTGATGTAGAATTTGCTCAATTGAAGATCAAATTACCCATCAATGAGTCATAAAGTAAACAAAATGGCATGCGGTACTTTTTGCGCATGTCTCACCTTGAGTTTTGCGTCTGTGTTTTTTGGCACTGCCTTGGCGCAACAGTCAGGGGCTGTGATCAATGTCTACTCAGCTCGTCATTACCCGACAGACGAAGCTTTGTACAGTGATTTCACAAAACTGACGGGCATCCAAATCAAGCGCGTGGACGCGGATGATGCTGGCATCCTGACACGACTCAAAGCGGAAGGATCAGCTTCCCCAGCCGATGTGATTTTATTGGTGGATGCCGCACGTTTATGGCGTGCAGAAATTGATGGGCAATTTTTACCCATTCAATCCAAAGTCTTGGAACAAGCGATTCCAGAAAATCTCAGAGCAAAGCGATCAGACAGCGGCGGTATTTCTTGGTTTGGTTTGTCAACCCGCGCTCGTGTGATTGTCTATGACAAGATGAAATTCAAGAAAAGTGACATCGACACTTATGAGAAGTTGGCCGATTCACAATTCAAGGGCAAGCTTTGTATTCGATCGGGCTCGCATCCCTACAACCTCAGTTTGTTTGGCGCAATGATTGAACACTTGGGCCCTCAACAGACAGAAATTTGGCTCAAAGGTTTGGTTAACAACATGGCCCGCAATCCTGTAGGCGGTGACACTGATCAAATTAAAGGCGTTGCTTCTGGCGAGTGTGCAGTGGCCATCACCAATACTTACTATTTGGGCAGGCTCATGCGATCCAACAATCCAGCAGAAAAAATGTTGGCAGAAAAAGTGGGAGTGATTTTCCCGAATCAAGCAAGTTGGGGCACGCATTTGAATATTGCAGGCGGTGCAGTTGCAAAAAATTCAAAGAACATGGAAAACGCCATCAAGTTTTTAGAATATTTGGCCAGCGCTTCTGCGCAAAATCATTTTGCAAACGGCAACAATGAATGGCCCGCAGCCAAAGGTGTGAGCTTTGACAATCCTGCACTGAAAGCCATGTCGGGTGGTCATTTCAAAAGTGAAGTTCTACCGGTCAGTGCCGTTGGGATGAACCAAATCAAAGTTCAACAAATGCTAGACCGCGTAGGATTCAGGTAATTATTTGGCATCAAGGTGCTCAGGTACCGATGATGCCGCCATCTATTTTACGAACCACGACGGTAGCACTCCGGGGACGCCCATTTGATTTTTGCTCTGGCCAGTTAGAAATGGCCCGTGGGTTGGCTGGATTATTTTGTTCGCTGGCGGGCTCGCCTGGGTGCTGAATGTTGAGGAACATGGTTTTGCCATCCGGTGTTTCAGTCACGCCCGTAATTTCAGAGCCTGCAGGACCTACCAAGAAGCGGCGAGTTTCACCAGTTTGCACATCGGCAGCCAACATCATGTTGTTGCCGAAATTCTTCAAGTCGCCTTTGCCCATGGCAGAGGTGGACATGTCGCACTGAATCCACATCAGGCCTCGTCCGTCTACCCACAGACCATCGGGGCAAGAGAACATGTCACCTTTGATGTTGCCCTTTGCTTCTGCGCGAGCCAATGAAGGATCACCTGCCATGATGAAGTGGTTCCATGCAAAAGTGACGGCATTGAAGTCAAGGTCTTCTTTCCAGCGAATGATGTTGCCCTGCGTATTGTTTGAACGGGGATTGGCCGCATCAACACCAGGATATTTATCGCCTCCACGGTTGCTGTTGTTGGTGAGTGTGGCGTAAACCCAGCCCTGTTTGTCAACATCAATCCACTCGGGGCGGTCCATTTTGGTAGCACCCAGTATGTCGCTGGCTTGACGCGATTTGATGAGCACTTCGGCTTGATCAGCAAAGCCATTGGCCGCAGTCAAAGGGCCTTGGCCATGGGTTAAGGCAAGCCACTGGCCCTTACCATCTGCATTGAACTTGGCGACATACAAAGTGCCGTTGTCGAGCAGGGTGGCATTGGCGGCGGCGCCACCTGATTTGATGCTGTCACGGCTGACAAATTTGTAAATGTATTCAAAGCGCGCGTCTTCACCCATGTAAACCACAGCGCGATTGTCTTTGGTGACTGCAACGGTGGCACCTTCGTGCGCGCCACGTCCCATGGCGGTTCGCTTCATGGGTGTGGCATTGGGGTTTTGAGGGTCAATTTCAACGATCCAACCAAAGCGGTTGGGTTCGTTTGGATTTTGCGTGGCATCAAAACGGGCATCATGTTCGTGCCAGCGGTAACCAACACCGCCTTTTCTCAGGCCCCATCGTCTTTCGTGCTCGCTCAGTTTGTCGCCGCCATTGAAGTAAAAAATGAAGTTTTCTTCGGATGTGAGGTAAGTTCCCCAAGGCGTGATGCCGCTGGCACAATTGTTCAGAGTGCCCAAAACCTTCCGGCCTACAGGATCATCGGCTGTCTTCATCATGGTGTGACCTGCGGCAGGACCCCTGATTTCCATCGGCGTGTTGGTGGTAATTCGGCGTGCGTATTTGGAGGGGTTGACCACCTCCCATTTGCCGCCTTTGTCTTGCACTTCAACGATGGACACGCCATGTGCGGCTTGTGACTTGCGCACCTTCTCGGCACTCCAATTGGCCATGCCATCTTTGAATAGCAAACCGTGGTCTACATACTCGTGGTTCATGGCCAGCAAACCGCGCTTAGAGCCTTCAAGTGCATAGTAATGAATGCCATCGTGGTGCATGCCAATTTGTACTTCTTGCTCGGCGGCCGTGTTGCTCGCATCGTCTTTGAATGCGTAATTTTGACCCGCAATGCCCACGGGTTCGCCCCAAGGTGCAATCACGTGGGCCACATAACCCTCTGGCACGGAGACAGTGTCGGCTGTGGAAATAGCCACACTCTTAAAACCTATTTTGGCCGCAGAGCCAAGGCCCAAAGAAGCGCAACCGGTGAGGGCTGCAGCACCGCCAATAGCGCTAAGCGGGGCTAATAAACTGCTTGCCAAGGCACCCAAGCCGCCGCGCAATACTTGACGTCTTGCAGGGTCGGAAACATCGTGAATACTGAGGTTAGAAGAGCGATTGCTGTCTTCCATCAAGGAGAAATCTTTGGACATGTTGCTGTTAACTCGTGAAGTTGAGGGGGGAGGGTGGGCGCAAATGGTGTTTAATTCTTCTTCGTTCTGAGTCACTAGTTTGACAAATTTGTGACATGCTCTTTGCGCCATCAACTGCGATGGGTCAAGAATTAGACACACGTGTGGATTAGATTTCGGGGAAAAGGTGTTTCACCGATTTGATATCCTCAAAGATTCCATTACAATGGAATTATGGAACAAAAAATCGTCATTAAAGCCCTGGCAGCGTTGGCTCAAGCCAACCGCCTTCACATTTTTCGCTCATTGGTTGTCAAAGGAAGCGAAGGGTTGACACCTGCACTTCTGGCTGAGGAGATGGGTCTGCCTGCAAATACGCTCTCATTTCATTTGAAAGAGTTGATGCATGCCGATCTGATTTCGCAAGAACGCAGCGGTCGAAATTTGATTTATCGAGCGCAGTTCGACCGCATGAACGCTGTCTTGACCTACTTAACCCAAAACTGTTGCCAAGGGGAAGCCTGCGAAGTGAGTCCTGAAGCTGCCTGCAAAACTTGTTAACCCTAAGGAACCCGAAGTGACTGAAGCAAAACCATTTAACGTACTTTTTCTTTGTACCCACAACTCGGCTCGCAGCATTTTGGCTGAAGCATTGCTGAACCATATCGGTCACGGCAAGTTCAAAGCATTCTCTGCAGGCAGTAGCCCTGCAGAAAATCAAACACCCAACCCTTTGGCAATAGCAACATTGCAAAAGGCTGGAATCAGCACCGCAGGCTTGACCAGCAAAAGCTGGGATGTATTTGCCGCACCTGATGCCCCTCACATGGATCTGGTGATCACTGTCTGTGACAACGCAGCGGGTGAAGTTTGTCCATACTGGCCAGGCCAGCCTGCAACAGCGCATTGGGGCTATGCAGATCCTTCGGCAACGGTGGGAACCGATGACCAAAAGTTAGTCGCCTTTGTCCAAACGCTGCATCAAATCAAACACCGACTGGATATTTTTGTGAGTTTGCCAGTTTCAAGTCTTAGCAAGATGGTTTTGGAAAATACTGCAAGAGATCTGGCTAAAAAATGATGCATTGGAGACGATATTTCTCTGAGCTAGTGGGTACAGCGGCTCTGCTGTGTGCCGTGATCGGCTCTGGCATCATGGCAGAGCAATTGGCGGATGGAAACACAGCCTTGGCGCTCCTAGCCAACACGATGGCCACTGTCTTTGCTCTTTATGTACTGATTGAAACTCTTGGGCCCATCAGCGGCGCTCACTTCAATCCAGTGGTCTCTATGATCATGGCATTGCGAAAAGATTTGGCCCATCATCATTTGTTTGGCTATGTGATTGCGCAACTTATAGGTGCTGCACTTGGAGCATGGGCAGCTCATGCGATGTTTGATTTGGAAATAGTGCAATGGTCCACAAAAGTCAGAACGGGTCCAGCACAGTGGTTGGCTGAAGCTGTTGCCACGGGTGGTTTGTTATTCGTGATCTTGCGATCCCCTGAAGGCAAGGCATCTTCTCTTGTGGCTTGTTACATTGGTGCGGCATATTGGTTTACAGCAAGTACTTCATTTGCCAATCCTGCAGCGGCCTTTGGCCGAATGTTGTCCAACACATTTGCGGGTATTGCACCTTCTGATGTCCCTGCTTTTGTGCTTGCCCAGATCATCGGTGGGGTTCTTGGGTGGATACTGCACGGGCTATTGAAATCTGAAAGCCATCATCGAAGCCGCGACTAAGTGATCACACTGACTTGAAGTGTCAGCCATTTGAGTTTTACATGATAAAAGTTACTGATACATTGCCCAATTTAGACGAAGCCAGCTTCAAGCGACCCCATTTGCCGTGGTCTGCATTGCCGAAGCCGTCAACCCATCCACCAAAAATTTTGATGTTGTATGGTTCATTGCGTGTGCGCTCTTACAGCAAGTTATTGACACTAGAGGCAGCCAGGTTGCTTGAGGCAATGGGCGCTGAGGTCAAGGTGTTTGATCCCTTGCACCTGCCGCAACCCGACGCTGCACCCGACACACATCCCAAGGTGAAAGAGTTGCGCGATTTGGCGGCGTGGTCTGAAGGGATGGTTTGGTGTTCGCCAGAGCGCCATGGTGCGATGACAGGTATTTTGAAAAGTCAGATTGATTGGATTCCATTGTCGGTTGGAGCTGTTCGACCCACACAAGGTAAAACGCTGGCTGTGATGGAGGTGAGCGGAGGATCTCAGTCCTTCAATGCCGTGAATCAGATGCGAATTCTGGGGCGGTGGATGCGGATGTTGACAATTCCAAATCAAAGTTCTGTTGCCTAAGCATTCCTAGAGTTTGAGGAAGATGGTCGAATGAAGCCATCCGCTTATTACGACAGGGTGGTAGACGTGATGGAGGAGTTGCTGAAGTTCACGCTACTGACCCGCGATATCACGCCGTTTTTGGTTGATCGCTACAGTGAACGAAAAGAATTGGCTGATGCGATTTAGAGCAATCCACCACGGTTTGAAATTGATTTGTAAGAAATCAGTTTGAATTTTTCAACATGGCTTGTAGATCGATGCCTTCGTGTTTGGCCACCATTTCAAGTGCAGATTCAAAGAGCGCCCTGGCAGACCCAGATACTGTGCTGAGGTAAGAGTGGAGGTGGGCATCTTCTGTTGACTTGTTCAAGCATTCTCGACTGTACTGTTCAAAGCTGGCAAGTAGCGTAATGATTTCTGCAACGTGTTTCGGACATTCGCACAGTAAATTTGTAGATATTCCCGCAACTCGCATCAGTTCAATATCGTCGTACTTACGAGCTGGAATGAGTGTTCCAGAAGTCAAGCGAGCTGCGCTGGATTCAGTATCCACAACACGCAGTGAATCGATCAGGTCGGCCAAGTCCGAATCGCTGATAGGTTCCCTGCGAACAATCATTCCACTGCGTTTCATAGATTCAATGATTGGCTCTTGGCCAAAATTGTACAGAACGATGACCTGCAAAGCTTCGCTGATGTCAGCTAAGCGATGAATGTCGACCTGAACACCAGCGTCTAAAGAGTTTGTGTGGACGATCAAAATTTGAGATTCTTTTTGAAACTTAGCCAACAAAGCTTGGGTCAAGTTGCTAAAGATGTCTGTAATGCGAATGGCTTGATTGTTAAAACTCAAGGTGAATTTTTTAGACTCAATTCGGGCAGCAAGGGCGAGGCCAATCACTGCCACAGACACTGACTGACCCTGTAAATCTGTCCTTGCTTTTCTTTGGTTGGTCTCTTGATGTTGTTGTAACAAATTGTTGAGATCTGTTGTGCTCAGTTTGGCGATGTTGCTGATGCCGTGACCTTGTTCTGTCAGTCTTTTAAGCAATGTTGCCTTTAAAACATCATCGTCTGTGAATAACCGGTGCTTACTTTCTGTTTTGTACGGCAGAAAGGTTTCGTAGCGCATCTCCCAGACTCGAAGCGTAGGCGTTGGAACGCCACTGAGACTAGACACTGCACCAATCTTGTGTAAACCGCCCGTGGGTTGAGTATTTTTTGTCATTTTTTCTATTTTGAATTGATTTTGAGTAGTTTATACGAAATATTTTAATATTTTGAATAGTTTAAATGCAATTGAGTGATAGATTTGCACTCATTGAAAAGGAAACATGATGATTAACAAGCGCGCTTCCCTTGGTTTACACGTCATCACACACATCGCTAGGACCCCTAGTCACAGAACCATCACAGCTGATGCGCTTGCATCTTTGACGGATGTTTCTTTGTCCTACATAGAAGGCATCTTGAAAGATGCCAGAGAGCAAGGCTTGATTCGTGCCACCCGGGGGCCGGGTGGGGGCTATCAGCTGAGTGTTCCTTTGAACGAGTTATCCGTTTGGGATGTTGTTTTGTGTTTTAACCCTGCCAATGAAGTTCTCAAAAATAGTCATTCTTCTAACGAGTCAAGCTGCACGTACTTGATTGCGCAAAAGGCTTGTCAATTGGAAAAAGAGTTCCTTCAGGCTTATCCTTTTGCGGAATTGGTACCCAAAAATTCTGAGTCTCCTGCTTCAAAGCCAACAAAGTCTTTGGCAATGAACTTCAAGCCCTTACCTCAAAGGGTGAGACCTGTTGCACCCAATTCTATTTTCGACCTGTCGAATTTTCTAAATTTACAAGCGGCTTAGGATTGATATGAAAGTGTCCTACGTGTTGTGGAACAAAAGCGGTGTTGAAAGTGAAATTCCCATGGGACAAGCGTGGAAATGGATCCTCCATATTGAAGATGAAATTGAAATTCATTTGATCTTTGAAAACTTGAAGAAAAAAATTGCAGACAACAAACTTACCCTTTTAAATTTACAAATTGATCAGCAATGCTGCTCAGATGAATTTTTAAACCGAGCTTGTGCAGCATACAAAGACCCTGTTATTTACGATGAGTTCATGCCTGTTGCAAGGATAATTTCTACACACACTGAAACTGATTCAAGAGAATCTAGATCCGTGATGGAGCGAATGAATTGATGTTGAATTTACAAAAAAATCTCGATCGGTTGAATAAAAATGTACAAAGTCGCCATTTTTTCCAGTGACGATCAATTTGCTCAGAAGATTTCACGATCAATCAATTTTTTGGATTGCAACATATTTAGGTTTCCGATAATTCTCTCAAATTATCGAGCGGAATTTTTGCAAAATTTTGATCTGATATTTGTTCATAAAAAAGAAATTTCATTGGAAGTCAATTGGTTCTTTTTTGAAAAAAACTCAAGCCATCTAGCGCCTGCCTGTGCTGTGGCTTTTTTCCCAGACAGTCAATCCCAACTTGCAGGGCCACTTTTAGACATGGGATTTGACAGGTGCTTGAATGAATCGTTTGATGAGGCGCATCTTGCTGCGCTGGTCAGGGCTTTGCTAAGAAGAGGTCTTGGCTTATGTTCAACCGTCAGTTTTTATGGTGATCTTGAGTTCAATCACTCGACCAAACTCTCTTTGTTAAAAAGCACAGCTTTGCAACTGCCCTTGCGAGAGGCTCAAATTCTAGGTCTTTTACTCCGTAAAGTAGGGAAAATAGTCCCTACGGAAGAATTTTTAGCCGAAATCGATCCTCTTTCAACTCGCATGAACAAGTCAACAATTCATGCCTACATTCACAGATTGCGAAACAGAATTTCTTCAAGTATTCTGCCTATTCGAAATATCAAAAGAAATGGCTATTTCTTGAACAAACATATTCAAAATGTTCATTTAAAAGAAGCGAATACAGTTTTTGGAAATTTATACCGATGATCACCTTGCTTCAACTTCGACAGGGCCCCCAAGAGACTTGCTTTGGGAGGTATATCCATGCCGATTTAAGGCCCTTGCAGGCGAGACAAATTTCTGAGCGTATCTGGTTTTTTGCAGGGAAAAAATGCTGATAAAAAAAGCCCGTTGGTAAATTCCAACGGGCTTTTGGTAGATAAAAAGAAATTACTTCTTCTTTTCACATTCTTTTGCTTTTTCATTTTCTTTTTTGGAGCAATCAACTTTTTTCTCATCTTTTTTGTCGTCCATCTTGCCGCCACCATGGCTGCCGGCAAAAGATGCAGTTGAGGCCAACATAAAAGCTGATACGAGTGCAGTTACTAATAATTTCATGTCAATTCTTTCAAAATGATTTAAGTTGTAAAACATGGTTAACGGTCTTCACAAACTGATAACATTTTGTATATTAGCTGAAAAAATAAAGGACCTAATTTTAGTATGGACATGCGTTTTCTTCCCAACGAAAAAGCCAGAGGCTGACCATGTCTCAATTTTTGAAGGTCTGCATTGCCTTTGGCTGTTTAGGTGGAATTTGCTGGCCATCTCAATCACAAGTTAGATTTTCACCTCACGAGAGTTCCATCGTCTTGACTGCTTCGGCTCATGACAAGGGCGCCCAAAATAGCAAATTCGCTGACTTGACAAAGGCTTGGCGTTCTCAACCCCAAGATTTAAGCGTCTCTTTGGCATACGCAAGAGAAGTCTTTCAAATCGGACTCACTGAGGGCGATCTGCGCTGGTTTGGCGCCTCAAAAGCCGCCATGTTGCCATGGTGGAAAAATGATGATTTACCCGCCGATGCTTTTTTTATGCGGGGGCTGGTCAAGCAAGGATTTCATGACTTCACAGGTGGCTTGAGTGACATCAACAAAGCCATCGCACGAAACCCGAACAAAGCAGAGTTTTGGTCTTGGCGATTTGCAATGCATTTATTGAAGAGCGATTTAGTTGCTGCACTGCAAGACTGCGAAAGTATTGATCGGCTTTTCGGTCAGGACGAGTCAAAAGTCTATCGTGCAATTTTGCGTTATCGAACTGGCGATCCACAAACTGCAATTGGCCTATTCAAAACCTTGGTCAACTCGCCAAATTTTCAAAGTCCATCGTCTAAGGAATGGCTTGCCCTTCACCTAGGGGAGGCTTACAGGGTGGCAGGCCAGCCAGATATGGCCATTGCCATATGGAAAAAGCAATTAAAAGTCACGCCGAAGTCTCACTTCATCAAACTTTCTCTCGCAGAACTTTGGGTTCAAGAGGGAAAATACCTTGAAGTCAAACAAATGTCAGATTCTGTTGCTCCTACGGATGCACTGTTGGTGCAATTGATTTTGGCGAACAAAGGACTTAAAGACCCAGCTGAAAAAAATCTTGCATCTCTTTTCGAATCTAGGTTGAATTCACAGGCATTGCGTCTAGAGTCAATGATCGAAAGGCCGCAATTGATTTACTTCATTGACTATGCCAAGGACCCAGCCACTGGTTTGAGTTTGTCAATCGAAAACTGGAAAATTCAGCAAGAACCCCGTGATGCCGTACTTTTCCTCAAGGCTGCATTGACACTGAACCAACCGCAAGCCGCGCAACCTGTCCAAGCATGGCTTGAAAAGACGAATTACTCAGACCCACAAATCAAGGTCTTGCTGGAGAGCTTGAAAACACAAGTTCAATCCATTCAGTCTGCCAAGTAGCGAATTAAACAATGATTTCAAATATTCGCCAGACTTGCGCCAATTTTTGGGCATGCATACTCATTCTCATCACCATCACATGTGGCAATGCGCAGGCTCATTCAAGCAGCAACAGTTACATCACTTTGAGCACTGACAACAAAGCCATTGTGTTGCGTGCCGATATCAATTTGCGCGATGTTGATCTTGTCTTTCATCTTGATCAAAACAACGATGGCAAGGTCACCTGGGGTGAAACGCTGGCTAAAACAGCTGAAATCAAAGTTTGGCTGGAAAAAGGAATTCAATTAAGTACAGCAAGTCAAAAATGCAAGTTGGAGGCTATGAACATCAAGGCCAGTGACCACGCTGATGGCATCTACCTCAGTGTTGAATGGTCTATTGCTTGCTTAGGTGCAGTTGAAAGCTGGCAATCAGCATTGGTCCTGCGTTACGACTTGATGTTTGATCAAGATAATTTGCATCGTGCGCTCGTCAAAATCGATTTGCCTGATTTTCAAAGCAGCGCCATGCTGAGTCCTGACCGAACAGAAGTTAATCTCTCCAAAGCCAACGGTTCAATTGCCCAAGTTTTTTCGCGGTATGTGCTTGAAGGTGTTTGGCACATATGGATAGGGGTCGACCACATTCTTTTTCTATTGAGTCTTTTGATCTTGGCTTTTTTAGAGCCAACCCGAAGCAGTGTGATTCAATGGCCAGCGGTTAAAAAGGCAAAGACTGCCGTTCTTGATGTTTTGGCTGTGGTTACTGCATTCACCTTGGCGCATTCAATCACTTTGGGATTGACCATCTTTAAATTGATTGAGCCTTCAGCAGACTTTATTGAGCCCGCTATTGCACTTTCTGTGGTTGCGGCAGCTTTAAACAATTTACTTGGATGGGCCGCACTGCGCCGTTGGCAGCTGGCTTTTGTCTTTGGCTTGGTGCATGGTTTTGGTTTTGCAAACGTATTGGTCGATCTCGGTTTGCCTTCAGACCAACTTGCCGTTGCATTAGGCGGTTTTAATTTGGGCGTTGAACTAGGTCAAATTGCAATCGTCTTGGTTTTTTTGCCTTTCGCATGGCGTCTGAGACATACAATTTTTTATCGATGGGTGGTAGTGCTCGGTGGTTCCTTGGCGATTGCAGTTTTAGGCATCATTTGGACATTGCAGCGCACAGGAATTTTGAATTGGTAGCCAACTTGATGAAGTACTTAAATATTTGGTTATAGTAGGCTTAAATAATGACGAGATTTCAAATATGACGATTTTCACTTTTTCAAAAAAATTAGTTTTACCTTGTGTGTACGCTTGCGTGCTGGCTCTTTCTGCCATGACACAAGCACAGGCTCAAATCACGCTGAGGGTGACGACCATCCCTGAGGAAGCGGCCACCGAGCAGGTTCGTAAGTTCACACCGCTTGCAACTTATTTGGAAAAGCAGCTGGACATGAAGGTGCAGTTCACACCCGTCACCGACTACCCGGCTGCGGTCGAGTCCTTGGTTAACAAAAAGGTCGACTTGGTGTGGTTTGGGGGTTTCACCTACGTTCAAGCCAAGCTTCGTTCAGGGGGCAAGATTGTCCCCTTGGCGCAGCGCGAAGAAGATACCAAATTTCAGTCGGTATTCATCGCCAAGACCGACTCGGGTATCAAATCGCTGAATGACATGAAGGGCAAGCAAGTCTCATTTGGTTCGCAAAGCAGCACTTCTGGCCACGCAATGCCCCGAGGTGTCCTTGTGCAAGCAGGAATCAATCCTGAAAAAGACTTCAAACGCATCGCCTACAGCGGCGCGCACGATGCTACGATTGCTTCGGTTGTCAGTGGCAAGGTCGATGCAGCCGCGCTTGACATCACTGTTTGGAAAAAGTTTGTGACAGAGAACAAGGTCGATACGAAGGCAGTCGATGTTTTTTTTACAACGCCACCATTCTTTAATTACAACTGGTCAGTTCATGCCGACATGCCGGTTGCGCTGCAAGAAAAGATCAAAGCGGCGCTGCTTGCCCTGAACCCGGCTAACCCCGAACACGCTGAAATTTTGCGACTGAATCGCGCAACGCGCTATATCGAAACCAAGCCTGAGAACTACAAGGAGCTTGAGGCAGCAGCTCGAAATTTGGGGCTGCTCTGATAAGGCGGCGCGCACAGGTTTGAACATCGAGCTTTTAGACCTGGATGCCCGGCATCCGGCTGCCTTACCCGGCGTTGCAGCGGCTTTGCGTGCCCTAAGCCTGCGGGTGAGTGATGGCGAGCAGGTGGCCATCATTGGTCCATCTGGCGCGGGCAAGACCACCTTGTTGCAGGTTCTGGCCTGCGCTCATCCGCCAACTCAAGGCCAGCTGCAACTGGCCGGCGTGAACCCTTGGACTCTGCCCGCACCGGCCTTGCGTCGCATGCGTGGCCAGTTGTTTCTGGCCCCACAGGTGTCACCGCTGCCGCCGCGCCAACGCGTGGTCACCTCGGTACTGGCTGGGCGTTTGCCCGCAATGGGTTTGTTGGCCAGTTTGCGCTCGCTGTTTTACCCGGCCGACATCCCGGCCGCCTACGCAGCGCTGGTGCACTTTGACCTGGGCGACAAATTGTTCGAACGCGTCGACCGCTTGTCGGGCGGCGAACGTCAGCGTGTGGGACTGGCTCGCGCCCTGTTGGCCCCAGCCAGCCTGTGGTTGATTGACGAGCCTCTGTCCGCGCTCGATCCGATGCGCGCCCGCATGGCCATGGTCGCGCTGGTGGGCCTGGCACGTGAAAGGAAAACCACACTGGTGGCCACCCTGCACCAGGTGGACATGGCGCTGGCTCACTTTCCACGCATCATTGGTCTGCGCGACGGCCAGGTGGTTTTCGATTTGCCGGCAGAGCATGTTAGCCCCGAGCATCTGGCGCATTTGTACGCCCAGCATGAGCACGAGTTGCGTGGCGAGACCTTGACTTTGACCATGCCCGAAGTTGCACCCGCAGCGCCCGCGCCTGTGGTGATGCATTGCCGCTGAAGCGGGCAGGTTCTTCAGGCCACTCGCCCTGCACATGTCTGCCTCTGCTTCCCATGTGTCTACTGTGAGCCCCAACATGAGTGCACCCGCGCGCGACCCGGCTTTTGCCTCGCGCATGTTGTGGCTCTGCTTGGCACTGGTGCTGCTGTGGCCACTGTGTGTGGCCACTGAATTCCGTTTGTGGGTGCTTTGGGAGCCCGAGAACCGCAAAGTCACAGCCAACTTTGTGCGCAGCTTTTGGCCTTTGGTTTACAACGCCGAATTTTTGCAAATGTTGGTGCTCGAAACGTGGCGTACCGTGGCCATGGCCACCGCAGGCGTCACCTTGGCGCTGTTGCTTGCAGTGCCCTTGAGCTTGCTGGCCACACGGGTGTTGTCGCTTTCGGCCTTGTCCGGTCGCATGGACCGCTGGCCAGCGGTGTTGCGATGGTGCGTGCGAGCCACTTTGATTGTGTTGCGCAGCATTCCTGAATTGATTTGGGCACTGGTGTTTGTCCGTGTGGTGGGACTGGGACCCACGGCGGGCGTGCTAGCGATCGCGCTGACTTATGACGGCATGCTGGGCAAAGTGTACGCTGAGATTTTGGAGAGTGGTGAAAGCCATGCCGCCCAGACTCTGATGCGCAATGGCAGTGGCCGCCTGCAAGCTTTTGTTTACGCGTTGCTACCCAGTCACGCGGCTGAACTTGCCTCTTACACGGTTTATCGGTGGGAATGCGCTATCCGATCTTCCGTCGTTCTTGGTTTTGTGGGTGCGGGTGGTCTGGGTCAGCAACTGGACAACTCGATGAAGATGTTCAATGGCGGTGAAGTGGCCACTTTGTTGCTGGTGTTCATCGCGCTAGTAGCCTTGGCCGATCGCTTAAGTGCTTGGCTGCGAAAGGCCTTGGCATGAAGCCTACACCGACACCAGACGCAACGCCTGTCACCCGGGCCGTTGCGCAGGATTCGGCCAACCCGCCTTGGAAACTGCCGCCGCCCCTGTTTGACGCCCGTTGCCGCGCTTGTTGGTTCACAGCCGCCTTGCTGTTTCTGGTGGTGGCCAGCTTTGTGTCGTTGAATTTGGACTGGGCTGCCTTTGCGTCGATGGACGCGGCGCGCAGCATGGGTCGTTTTGTGGCCGAATTTTTTCCGCCCGATTTGTCGCCCATCTTTGTAAACAAAGTGGTCTGGGCCGCTTGGGAAACACTCGCGATGTCGGCGCTCGGCACTGCCATTGCTGCATTGCTTGGTTTGGTGCTTGCCGTGCCCGCCAGTCGCTTGTCACACCAAGACCCAGCCTGGCTGCGCAGACCCACGCGTTGGCTGCTCAATGCGCTGCGCGCCATTCCTGAGCTGGTGTGGGCCGCTTTGCTTTTGATCTCTGCTGGTCTGGGGCCCATGGCAGGTACGCTTGCGTTGGCGCTGCACACCGGCGGCGTGCTGGGGCGTTTGTTTGCTGAGGCCATGGAAAATGTGCCCTCGGGTCCAGGCGACTCGTTGCGCACCCAAGGCGTGGGGCGACTGCGGGTGTTTGCTTACGCCACCTTGCCGCAGGTCTTGCCTCAGTTAATGAGTTACATGCTGTACCGTTGGGAAAACAACATTCGAGCAGCCGCCATATTGGGGGTCGTGGGGGCGGGTGGTTTAGGCCAATTGCTGTCTTTTCACATGGGCTTGTTTCAAATGAACAAGACAGCCACTATTTTGGCGGTCATGCTGCTCTTGGTGGCTTGTGTCGATGTGCTGAGCTTTTCTCTGAGACGATGGCTCAACCGTTAATCTAAAAAATTCAATGAGATTTTGATGGCAATAAAACAGCCCTTGTTTTTCGACACTTACAAAGAAAACAAAGATGCAGACATTCAAGCGCTGATCGAAGGCTTGCTTTGCCCTCAGGCTACGCTGTCTCCCAAGTACTTCTACGATGAGATGGGATCGGTCTTGTTTGACGCAATTACCTTGTTGCCCGAATATTACCCAACACGTTCCGAGCTAGAAATTTTCACACACCAAGCTAGCGAAATTCATGCGCACTTTCCCAAGCAAGCCACGTGGGTTGAACTTGGCGCTGGCAGTTGCCAAAAAGCAGCTCAATTGTTCACGCACTCCAAGCCCTCAACTTATGTGGCTGTAGATATTTCAGTTGACTATCTGTCGCAGCATTTGAAAGATTTGCAGGCCAATAACTCAGACATCAATGTGGTCGGCGTGGGCATGGACTTTTCGCATTCACTCAAGTTTCCAGAAAGGTTGCATCAACAACTGACTCTAGATCCGCTGCTTGCGCTGTATCTGGGGTCTAGCTTGGGGAACTTCAATCCGACAGAAGCTTTGTACTTTTTGCAAAGAGTTGCCAATCTTTGCAAAATGGGCCAGCCTGGCTCAGGGCTCATCATTGGCATCGACTTGGTCAAAGACACAAGCACGCTTGAGCGCGCTTACGCAGATGACTTAGGCGTAACAGCCGCCTTTAATTTGAACGTTCTTAGGCGTGTCAACAGTTTATTGGGCTCAGACTTCGATGTTCGAGATTGGCAGCACAGTGCACGATTTAATGTGCCAGAGTCTCGGATAGAAATGCACTTGCAAGCCAAGAAAAATTTAACTGTTGTGTGGCAGGGGCAGCAACGTCATTTCAAACAAGACGAAACCATTCACACTGAAAATTCTTACAAGTGGTCGATTGAAAAATTTACCACTTTGTTGCTTCAATCAGGCTTTACAAACACCCGGTATTGGACCGATCAAAAATCGCACTACGCTTTGTTTTGGGCCAGTTAAAAATCAAAGGGCACAGGTTCTGAAGCCTGAATAAATATCATCGCGTTCTGGTGTAAAGAAATTTCGATAATTGACATCACGCAATACAGCGTGAGTGAACTGAGACGCACCTCTCAACACTTTGTGCGTGCCAAACCATGGCTCTGAATATTCGGTGTAGGGGTGCGCTACAAAGCCTTCATAGGGCTCAAACGTGTCTTGAGTCCATTCCCAAACATGGCCCCACTCAAAGTCCGTGAGTGTTTTGGCAGCGCAATCCCACTCGGCTTCTGTCGGTAAGCGGCATTTGGCCCAGGCACAGTAGGCTTGAGCATCTGTCCACGAAAGGTGAACGGCCGGTGCGTACTTGTTCAAGGGCAGCCAACGGCCAAACGCTTCTGTTTCAAAATCAGTACCTGTTTGTCGAATGTAATTTGGGAGTCGGTAGCCCGCCGAAATGACAAAATCTAAATATTGCGCCCAACTAACAGGGTGCAGTGAAATTTCAAAGTCTTGAATTGAACAAGTTTTTTCAATCAACTCGTTGTCAAAACAAAACGGTGTTTCGTTTTGCGGTGAGTTAGAAGAGAAATCTCTTGATCCAAGTTTCCAACTTTGTGAGGGTACGCGTGCTGTTGTGTATTCAACACTTTGCTGCTTCAAGTTGAGCGCAATTGATGGGTTGTTTTCTGCAATGGCAGCCTCTTCCTGCCAGAGTGCTTTGAAGGGTATTCTGAGTGATTGCGCCATGTAGGCGCTTGCCTCAAGGTGCATGGCCTCATGCTGCAACACCAGCCAATAGAAATACAGCGCGGGGCTGTGGTCGTTTTCATTGTGCAAAAGTGCCAGTGTTCGAGCCAAGCTTTCCTCAGCGTATTGGCTGCACATTGGGGACGTTAAATGCTTCAATTCCCAGCGCGCCGAGTGAGCTACCTTGGCGCTGTCAAACCAGGTATCAGCTTCACTTAGAAGCGACGCTTTGCGCGGTTGTGAAAGATCACAGGCTAGGCCGTGTGAGCGTTGCAGATTTCGAGCAATCCAATATTCTTGAAACCATGCAACATGGCCCAGTTCCCAGACCGGCGGATTCAAGCCCTTTTGATAGGGAAGGGTGAGTTTGTTGGCACTCAAGTAACATTCAAAAGAATGGAGTGTATGGCCTCTAAGTTGTTGAAGAGCCTTTGACAATGTCAGGATATTTACTTGACGCATTGATTGCTTTTGTCCTTTTAGATATGCTTAGCAGCTCAATATGAACCAAGCTCCGCATCCAAAGTTACTTTCCCAAAAGTTGCTCAAATCAGAAGTGCTTAACGCTCAACCCGCTAAGCCTACATTGGTCATTGTAAGTCCTGCTCTTGCCAGCGCAAACAACGGCAATTGGCAGACTGCCAAACGTTATCGACAATTGTTGAAAGCGCATTTTCGGGTGCGACTGGTTAGCGAATGGAATGGTGCCCAATCGGACGATGTCCTAATTGCGTTGCATGCGCGCCGCAGTTTTTCCTCAATTGCTGCTTGGCACGCCGTCCATGGCGCCCAAGATTTAGTCGTGGTACTAACGGGCACTGATTTGTACCGTGATATCCAACATGATTCACAGGCTCAACAATCTTTAGAATTTGCTTCACATTTGGTGGTTTTGCAGTCAATGGGGCTGGATGAATTACCGGCGCCATTCAAGGCTAAAACATCGGTGCTACTCCAGTCAACAACACCCCGAGTCACCTTGCCGAAAACAAAGCGCTTCATACGGGTGGTGATGGTGGGCCATCTGCGCGAGGAAAAATCTCCGCGTACCTTCTTTGAAGCAGCAGCCCTGCTTGCGCAGCAGCGCGATATTTATCTACAGCATATTGGTGCAGAGCATGATCAGGTACTTGCAAGCATGGCGCATCAAACAGCAGCGCTTTACCCCCAATATCAATTCAACGGTGTTTTAACTTATTCAGAGACGCGTCGTCAAATTCAGCGCTCCCACGTGTTAGTTCACACCAGCGTCATGGAGGGTGGTGCCCACGTGATCATGGAGGCTGTTTGCAGTGGTGTGCCCGTCATCGCATCGCGCATACCAGGCAACATGGGCATGCTTGGCGAAGACTATGCAGGCCTGTTTCCAGTGGGTGATGCAAAAGCGCTTGCTGATATGCTGCTTCGTTTTCGGTATGACACTGAATTTGAACAACTGTTAAAAAAGCAGTGCACACTTAGAGCGCCTTTGTTTTCGGCTGAGCACGAACAAAAAGGCTTGCTTACAATCGTTCAAAGCGTCATGTCTGCGCACCATTTGGCTTGAAAGCTTAGCGCTTCAAGCGAGCCCACCTTTTTGCATTAAGGAAACACCATGAACCCCTCTGAACCCCGTTTGACCTCTCTCTCGCATGGTGGGGGCTGTGGTTGCAAAATTGCCCCTGCGGTTTTGTCCGAAATCCTTAAAGGCACTTTGCAAATGCCCATTCCCAAAGAGTTGATGGTGGGCATCGCTACAGCCGATGATGCAGCGGTTTACAAGTTGAGCGATCACCAAGCTTTGATTGCAACCACCGATTTCTTCATGCCCATCGTTGACGATCCTTTTGAGTTTGGGCGCATTGCGGCCACCAATGCCATCAGTGATGTCTATGCCATGGGCGGTAAACCCATATTGGCTTTGGCTTTGGTCGGCATGCCAATCAATGTGCTGTCAACAGACACCATCGGCAAAATTCTGGCAGGCGGTGCATCGGTATGCAACACAGCCGGCATCCCCATTGCTGGCGGACATACCATCGATTCAGTTGAACCTATTTATGGGCTGGTTGTACTGGGTTTAATCCATCCAGACCGTGTCAAACGAAACGACGGCGCGCGCGTTGGCGATGTGCTGGTTCTGGGCAAGCCTATTGGTGTTGGCATTTTATCGGCGGCACTCAAAAAAGAAGTTCTCGATGCAGCAGGTTATGAGTCCATGATTGCCAACGCCACCAAGCTCAATACCGCAGGCCCCGAGTTGGCGGAGTTGTCTGGCGTGCACGCTTTGACAGACGTCACTGGTTTTGGTTTAGCGGGCCATGCTCTCGAAATGGCGCGAGGTGCTCAATTAACGGCACACATCAAGTGGGCCGATGTGCCTTTATTGCCCAAGGTGTCGGCTTTGATCAAAGATGGCAATGTCACAGGTGCCTCCGGTCGTAACTGGGAAGGCTACGGTCCAGAAATTAGCCTTGACAGCGGATTGCCCACTGAATGCCAAACGCTTTTGTCTGATCCTCAAACAAGTGGCGGCTTGTTGGTCAGTTGTTTGCCTGAAACAGTGCCTGAGGTACTGGCTGTTTTTAAGCGTCACGGTTTCAATGATGCAGCCGCAGTGGGCCACATCGGTGAAGCCCAAAAGTCACGCTTGATTGTCAGCTGCTGAACTTGTGTGGCCATGAAGGGCGAGGGCTAGCCAATCAAACGCTAAGTCGGCTGCAATGGCCCAAGTGTTGTTGGCATTGGCGGGCTCTCTAGCTACACAATTTTGTTTTTCTCAAAATCTATTTTCTTGGCCAATTCGTAACCTTCTCGAAAGCCCTTCCAAGCTGGGCTTTTTTCGGCGCCTTGCATGATGCCACCGGATGCTCAACTTTGCTCAGCCACTCGCTCGAGTTTCTTGCTTAAGATCCAGGACAGTAAGAGGAAAACAACCAGCATGACCACGCCAAGACCAGAGAAAGCATCGCTCATTAGCTTCTCCGAGATTTGACCAAATGCGTGGCCAGCCGAGAGAACTACACCAGACCAAAGCCCAGCTGCTACAAAATTAAAAGCCAGGAAAGTAGGCCAGGGTAGTCTTGACATTCCGTAAGCAAAACCGGCGACACCGCGAATACCATGGGGATACCGATGAAACAGAATCAGCCAAACATAGTAGTGATCCACCAAACGCAACACGATCTGGCTGGTGCGGTAAAGCCGTGGAAAAGGCGAAAGCCATTTGTTACCAAAACAACGTCCGATTAAGAAGCGTATTGCATCGCCCAGAAAACTTCCTGCCCAGACAACTGCAATGAGAGTGCCAAGGTCAAGAGCACCAGAACTTGAGGCATACCCGGCAAAAAGCGTGAGCAGCAGGCTGTGCGAGGCAGCGAATGCGAAGATCAGTCCGTAGGCCGCATCACCATGCAGTCGCAACAATTCAAGGAAGGCGGCTAGATCGGTAGGAAAGATCAATTTTGAAATACAAATGAACAAAAATTGATCATATCTCAACAGCCTTGAATTATTTTCTCCAAGCTCAATGGGCAGGGGAGTGCGGTGAATACTTGCCGCTTTTCAGTTGGCATTGTTTATGCTTATCTGTTTGTGATTGGCTGATTTTTTGACATTCAATTTTTATTGAGCATTGATTGCATCTGGTCTAACAAAACAGCCAATCACTTATTTGAATTTGACATCCTGACACATACGAAGAGGTCTAGACAAAGCAGTTTAATAATCGAAAGGAGTTCACACCATGGACACTTCAATTTCTTTCCGCGTTAACGGCGATTCTCGCCAGTGGCGTGGTAATCATTCGCCACAAGGTGACAGGCAAAATCGTCGCAAGCAAAAGCTGGAATTGTTGCTGCAAAGTATAGAGTCAGGTGATTTGGACTCCGCACGACAAGCGTTCATTGCACTCGTTAATTTCGATCCTTCTGTGTCGGTTGACCCCTATCTCAGCAAGATAGGCGCTGCTTTGCAAAGCAGTCACTTAAACGCCGCCAAGCACTTCGCTAGGGAGTTACAGAACCATGGCGGTCAGCTGCAAACTCTACCAACGGATGTTCAAGCAATCAAGCAATTGGGTGAAAAGCACCCTTCACACCCTGTTAATTCGGGTCATGTGAAGGTGGACATGTATTTATAAGGCCCCATGTTTATGACGGGCTCGCACGATGTAGGCAAGCATTACCTAGTTGATGTCGCCAGCAGCTATCTTGAGCATCAAGATTTTCCAGACACAGCCTAGTTAACTTGGCCTGCTAAATTGGAACGGCGCTAGCATTTTTAAATATACTAAAAAACAAAATACGCAATATACTTATTGGCAGGGTTAAAAGCTTAAATTTCCATCAGTTTTTTAGTTGCCCCATTAGTGACATTGGTCAGAGGATTTAGAAATGTTCTTGCCTATCCATAAATTTCTAGTTGCCTTAGGGTTAACGATTTCGGCGTTTAACGCTCTAGCTCAGGCTGAGTGGCCCAATCGCCCAATCAAGTGGGTGGTACCCTTTGCCCCTGGGGGACCCACAGATGCTATTTCTCGGGTGCTTTCATTGCGTCTGGCTGAGTCACTGGGGCAGGCGGTTACAGTCGATAACCGCGCTGGCGCGTCGGGTGCTATCGGCTCTGAGTTGGTGGCACGCGCAGCGCCTGATGGCTACACCATTGTCTTTGGAACGCAGAGCACACACGCTTCGAACTTGGTGTTTTTTCCAAACATGGCTTTCGATCCGATTCGTGACTTTCAGCCCTTAACATTAGTAGGTTCCTCTTGTTTGGCGCTGATTGTTCCCCCTGGCGTGTCGGCTACCACACCGCGCGAACTTGTTGAATTCATTGCGCGCCAGGATGGTGCGGCCTCTTACGGCACTGCAGCTGCAGGGAGTTCTCAGCATGTTGCGGCAGAGTTGCTGCTAAGGAGTAGCAAAGTCAAAGCCATCCACGTGCCTTACAAAGGCAGTGGTGCAGCCATCCCCGATTTGCTCGGCGGCCGCCTGACTTTCATGTTTGACAATCTGCCGTCTTCCTTGCCCCTTGCTCGTTCGGGCAAGGTACGGGCGTTGGCGCAGACTTGTGCCAAACGCTCGCCGGCTGCACCTGACCTGCCCACCATGGTCGAGGCAGGGTTCAAGGATTTCGTCATTGAAGGTTGGTACGGCGTTTTCGCGCCGGCCAAAACTCCTCGTGCCATCACCGAGCGGCTGTCAGCCGAAATCAACAAAGCGCTGCGCCATCCCGACTCCCTGGAACGATGGAAGTCTCTGGGCTTTGATCCAATTGGAAGTACCCCAGAGGTTTTGGGTGAGCGGCAGCGTGGCGATCTCGAATACTGGCGTCGTATGATTGATTTCACTGGCGTGAAGGTTGAATAAGGGATGCCTACATTGGATTTGAAAATTGTTGGCGGAACTCTAATTGATGGAACTGGAAGCCCACGTCGTCTAGCAGACTTGGGCATTAAAGATGGCCGCATCGTCGCTATTGGCGATGTCTCTGATTCAGCGCTGGAAACTTTTGACGCTTCAGGCCGAGTTGTTGCTCCGGGCTTCGTCGACATCCATACCCACTATGACGCGCAGGTTTTATGGGACCAGATGCTGACAGTTTCGCCTTGGCATGGTGTGACGACGGCGGTGCTAGGCAACTGTGGCTTCGGAGTGGCACCCACGCGACCACAACACCGCGATTTGATTTTGCGCACACTTGAGCGCGTTGAAGGAATGAGCCTGACCGCCTTGAATGCCGGTATCGGCACTGACTGGCCCTTCGAGAGTTTTCCACAGTATCTGGATGTTTTGGACCAACTGCCTCTGGGCATCAACGTGGCTGTGATGGTTGGACACACGCCTGTGCGCCTTTGGGTGATGGGTGATGAGTCGACAACACGGGAGGCCACTGCGGCTGAGATTGAGCAAATGTGCCAGCTTGTTCGTCAGGCCATGGATGCCGGCGCCGTAGGATTTGCTACCTCCGTGTCCAAGGTGCACATTGGCTACTCGGGTCGCCCTGTACCCAGCCGCCTCGCAAGCTTTGATGAGATGCTGCAATTGGCAAGTGCGGTTGGGGCTTCAGGTCATGGCCTCATCCATTACAACGTGGGACGCGAACCGCTTTGGGATGCTTACGAAGCCTTGCACAAGGCAAGTGGCCGCCCAGTTGTTTGGACCGCTTTGCTCGCTGGCTCGCTGGGTCCCGGATCGCACCGCATCCATCTGCAGCGCGCAGCGCAGCAACTTCAAATGGGTTTACCAATTCATGGGCAGGGCGCTTGTCGACCGATTCAGATGGAGTTCGACTTTCGCGCGCCTGTGGTCTTTGATACCTGGGCTTCGTTCGAGCCTGTGCGTCTAGCGAGCGATTTAGTGAATCGACAGGTCGTTTATGCTGACCCTGCATTTCGCGCTCGCGTCAAAGACCAGGTCGCTGGTCGTGGTAATTACGACGATTGGTTTGCTGGAAAGAAAGCAGAGGGTGATACCCGGCGGGCTGCCTTTAAGGGTTTGACGATTTCTTGGGCTGAAGATGCCAGTTTGATAGAGCGTAAGCTCGTTGACTTGGCTCATGAACGTCAGATTGATCCGGTTGATCTTATGTTTGATCTTGCCCTTCAAAGCGAGCTAAAGATGCGCTGGCGCATCGCACTGCTGAACTTCGAAGAAAGCGAAGTTCAGGAGATCGTGCAGGATCCGAACGTGGTTCTTGGTTTGGGAGATGGCGGGGCGCACATGAGTCAACTGTGTGACGCCTGCCACCCCACCTACTTGTTGGGTCATTGGGTGCGAGAGCGGCAAGCCTTGAGTCTGGAGGAAGCGGTTCGGCGTCTGACCTGGCACCCTGCCGAAGTTTTTGGTCTGCAAGACCGTGGTCGCGTGGCAGTTGGGTTGCCAGCAGACCTGGTTGTTTTTGATCCTGACACAGTCGGTGCCAGTCCTCTCGAGCGTGTTTACGACCTTCCCGCTGGCGAAGACCGCCTGGTGAGTTATGCCAGTGGCATTGATGCCGTGTTTGTCAACGGTCAGCGCCTGTCAACAGGCCAGCAGGCATTGAGACCAGCAGGCCAGTTGTTGCGCCAGCGCCCCACCTAAAAGCTGCAAGCCATACAAACTTGAAATACGACAGAGGCTTGTGCTGCGCTTTTAAATGTCTTAGCTTCGAATCCTTTTCAATACCAAGAAAAGAAGTGCGAACTACATCAGACGGTTCTAACTGGCCAGTCCACACTGGCTCTCCGAAACCATTCTGGCCCTGTAAGCCAAAGCAGTGAGTTGCAGTTTGGGCATCGCATAGGCGCAGCCCCGTACGTTGCGCACCGAATTTACGCTGCAAACCAAGTTACCTAAGATGAATCCCATGGTGCTGCCGAGTTCTGGCTGCGCAAAAAATGCACATGGGAGTGTTCAATGGAAAGTGCCCTGCTTAAATTTATGACTCGCCGACAGGCTTTCTGTAAAAGGGCTCTTGACGTAGTTTGAGTTGAAAGCTTAGGTGGTGGCGCCGTCAATACCTGCTTTGGCAATGCCCACGATCAGTTGCGTCAGCAGGGAGTTTCTATTGTGAGCGGTTGGCTCGCAGAGCCACTGGAGCCCATGCAGAATTCGCAAGCCCAGCGTCAATTCACCCAACATTGGTGGAACTTTGACGAGCGAAGTCGCGAGTACTTCGACACATCGCCTGAGATCGAAAAGGGAACAATTTATATTTTGGACTACGACATTGCACTGTTTGCCATCAACAACAATGAGCGCCTGTCGAGCTGTGTTTCGCGTTCTGTTGTTTATTGGAGCGGCGGATTTTATACCGTAGAGTGCGGCTCAAACGGCTACGACCTGCAGCCTGCCCCCGACTTGTCAACGGAGCGGCTCTTTGCTTCCTTTCTACTTCCAACACCTCAGTGTGAAGTGGAGGAGCCGGCGTCCCAGTTCAATCTAGGCGCGGTACTCAACCATTGAGAAGGGTCGATCGAATCAGATCGATCACACTGCTGTGCCCGAGCTTCTCCAGCACCCGAGACTTATGCACCTCGATCGTTCGGGGGCTGATTTGCAACAAGCTGGCAATTTCTTTGTTGCTTTTCCCCTCCAATAAATGGTTGCGAACCTCTGCCTCTCGGGGAGTCAGGTCACCCGACTGTGGACTATTTTGCTTAGGTTTTCGCTTGACACGCAACATCACCGCCTGAAGGGTGTTCATTAGTTCCTGGGGGTCGTAGGGCTTTTCGATAAAATCGAGCGCGCCCAAAAGAAAAGCTTGTCGTGCCGTGCGCACATCGCCATGGGCAGTGATGACAATGCAGGCAAGATGGGGCGCCCGTTCCTTGATCTGCTCCAACATTTGCAAACCGCTCATGCCCCCAAGGTAAATATCCAAGATGACACAGCCCGTTGAGTCTGTGTTAATCACGGACAGAAAATCTTCGGCGTTGGAAAATACCGAAACGGAAAATCCCGCCATGCTGGTGAAGAGCGCCAAAGCATCGCGAATGGCAGCCTCGTCGTCAATGATATAGAGGTTAGTATTTTTCAAGGGCGTTGACGTGCTGTGAACTGGCTAATGGCAAAGAAATTCGGAACTTCATGCTGGAATTGGGAATCGCCACAATCTCGCCTTGGTGGGCTTCAATGACATCGCGAGCAAGGTGCAGTCCCACCCCCATGCCGCCGGATGTTCGGGAGTATCCAAAGTCAAAAATTTCTTCTACGCTGTCTTGCTCGATGAAGGTGCCGCTGTCCCAGAAGTCTAAAGTGCAAGAGGTGGCATCCACTTTCAACTCAACCCTCAGCCATTTGGCCGTACCCTGTGCTGCAGCCGAGATGCCATTGCTCACCAGATTGCGCAGCGCCAAACTGAGCTGCGTCACATCACCCTGAAATTGAACTGAATCTGCACGTTCCAGTTTGAAGATTTGCACGCCTAGGCTGCGCGCGCGGAGCGTTTCACTTTCAAGGGTTTTGCGAATCAGACCCACTAGGTCGAATTCGCTCACGGATAAGGTGCCTTGCTGGTAGAAATCCTTCACCCGATGGATAATTTTGCGAACCCGAGCGGACTCTGCCACGATCGA
>Ga0214919_10002478_pt1 | contig 29029 bp, 29 predicted proteins | sample LL1503_MetaG_FD_177994 | JGI IMG/M metagenome (GOLD analysis project Ga0214919, IMG submission 177994) | Freshwater microbial communities from Lake Lanier, Atlanta, Georgia, United States - LL-1503 | ecosystem: Environmental > Aquatic > Freshwater > Lake | place: USA: Georgia | collected... | reverse complement strand
ATTTAATTTTCAGGTCGCTTCCCATTCCTAACACGTTTTCTAATTGAGTAATGCCTTCGCCGTCGTCATAGAATGCCAGAGTACGCGTTTCATTATTTATAAAACACGTAATATTTCTAGCATAGGCATCAATACCATTATCAATTATTTCGGCGCAAGCCGTCTGTGGAATATGGCCTGCAGCAGCGCCGAGTTTCTCGGCTAATACCTTGGCTAGAGAAATGTGTCCGTTTTGTGCGCTCATTGTTACTGTTGTTTACGAAATATTATAGCGTTATTAATAATTCAATTTTATTTTATGTTATACTAGTATAAACAAATGCGTACTAAAAAACAAAAACATAAGAAACACCGTAAAACTAGTAAAAGATTATTTAGTAAAAAATTACATACTCGTAAATATATTGGAGGTATTAAACGTCCGGTCATGCAACATCATCTTCCTAATAACGTAGCATTTGACATTGCTCACAATGCGGTATCAATGAATGATGCTATTAGTGCCGGTAATCTAGCACAAGTAGAAGAATTATTAGATTTAAATCCTAATAGTGCGAATCTTATATTTCAACATGAAGGGAGACCGTCTACTCCATTAATGCTTGCGGTAAATCTTAACCACCATAACATTTGTGTATTATTGATAGAGAGAGGAGCAAACGTTAATTTCCCTTATTCGGATAATAGCACAACGTTAATGTATGCTGCTAGTATTGGGGACGTTGAAGCGTGTAAAATTTTGCTAGATTACGGCGCAGAAATTAATGTAAAAAATAGAGATGGAATTACAGCATTAATAATGGCTGTTGAAAATGACCAATACGACGTATGTAACTTATTATTAAATAGAGGTGCGGATATTAACATTGCCGATAATGGTGGCGAAACTGCTTTATCAATTGCCAAGTGGTATAAACATTATAATATTGTTGAATTATTGCTAGAATATGGAGCAACTGAATAATAATTCTTAGTTAGTTAGTCTCCCGACTACACGTAGGGCATCTACTAGCATAATTATGTTGACTACATCTGTCAAAACAATTCCCGCACATTTCATGCCTACAACCATAAGGCCGATTAGTCGGCACGGTTTCAAAGCATATAGTGCATTCATTCCTATTAGGTATCACTGTGCGGTTTACTTGTAACACGTTAGTTGCCGCAGTAGAGGTCACATTTACCTCCGTTTGTAAAATGTTACGAGGCTCATTGCGAGGAACATGTGTAACTGGTCTAAAATAAAATGCCATAAAAGTTTTATTTACATATTTGTCTCTAAATTGTATAGGCTCTGATACTAATGCATTGGCTTCTTCATTTGCTAGAGGAAATGTATCCTGACCAGCTTCAACTATGTCTGCGTTGTTCAATCCAAAATCGCGTGAAATACACTCTTTCATTGTATGTAAGAACTCATCCATTGACCATAAAGTATTAATGTCATATAGTCTGAAATCTGCCTCATACGCACGCTTAAAATAACAGGAAATAGTGTCGTTCATTGTTTTATATTTGAAAATTAAAATGATTAATTTTCAAATTCAATTTTTACACCTTTTTACATTTCAAACGCCGATTTTAGTTCCTATAAAAATATATAATACATTTTATTATATATTTCAAAATTCAGGAATGTTTAGGAATATTAACTAAAATTGGTTAAAATTAATTATAAAAAAATTGATTTAAAAATATAATATTATACTATATTATAATAACGAAAAATGGTTAAATATAGTTGCGAAAAATGCGGAAAAGAATTTACCCAAAAGGGACATTATACTAAACATACTACTAAAAAAAACCCTTGTGTTTTTGAGAGTAAAATTGAAGAAATGATTGAAAAGGTTGTTGCTAAAAAAATAAATGAAATAAAAACAAACGAAGTTATTTTAAATGAAGAAATACCAGAAAATATTGTTGAAAACATAAAATTTATAGATTTATTTTGTGGGATAGGAAGTTTCCATTATTCATTCAAAAAACTTGGTTGGGATTGTGTTATGTCTTGCGATATAGATAATGCTGTAAAAGAAACATATAAAAATAATTATGACATTTCACCTCTTGGTGATATTACAGAAATAGAACCAAAAAATATTATCAACTATGATATTTTATGTGCTGGATTTCCGTGTCAACCGTTTAGTCAATGCGGACAACATAAAGGGTTTGATGATAAACGAGGAACATTATTCTTTAATATTATGAAATTTGTTGATTATCATAAACCAAAAGTTATAATTCTTGAAAATGTGATGGGATTATTAAATCACGATGGTGGTAAAACTTTTGAAAAAATTAAATGTGATATTGAAACATCAAATTATTCAATTACATATAAAGTTATAAAATGTAGTGATTATGGTTTGCCTCAAATGAGAAAAAGATTAATTATAGTTGGTGTGAGAAATGATACCGCACTTATCAGTCATATTGATAAATTACTTGATTTAGATGAATATAAAAAAGAAATAACATTAACAGAACTTCTTGGTAAAAATTTTGAAAAAAAAATAGCTTATACTATTAGATGTGGTGGTAAGAATTCTCCGATTGATGATAAGCATAATTGGGATGGATATATGGTTGATGGAAAAGAATACCGATTAACTAAAGAAGATTGTTTGAAAATACAAGGGTTTAATTCAGATTTTAAATTATGTGGAAATAATAAAGACCAATGGAAACAATTAGGAAATACAATTCCTACTATATTTACTGAAATAATTGGATTAAACCTAAAGAAATACTTAATGATGTGTTAAACGAATATGGATAGCACCACATTCTTTACCCTTATCATTTACATAAACCCACGGCATACATTGTTCTGTTGTAATTTTAGGCATTCCTTTATTACGAAATGAAATAATACTTTTTTCAATGATTGTTTGTATGTATGTTTCTTTTTCTTTTTCTGTATTGCACAAAATAAATGATAATGAACCATTTTTATTTATTATCAAAACAGAATTACATTCATGTTCTGATATTTTGCTTCCAGTCCCCTTAAATGTAAAGTATACTAACAATTTTATTAGACTATTTTTGACATTTTCATCATTATATGATGATAACTTACCAAGCTCAACATCTTCGCCAATACTGCCTTGTTTGCGTTTGTCAATGTATTCTTTTGCTAACATATCAAGATAACATAAATCATCTTTTAAATATTCATTTTGAAAAGCGTTTGCCGAACGTGGTGTATGATTTATGATTGAGGGCTTTGCGCCTGTTTTTGATTTTATTGAAATATTGAGCCGTTTTTGTGTTTTTATTAAAATAATAATGGTGTCAGCTTTTGATGCTGATTTTGATTTTTTTATATCAGTAATATTTTCGTATTGATTGCCTGTTTCAATATTAATAATTTCAATTCCTTCTTGCGCTTCACTTCCAAAAAGTGCAGTACAATAATTTATATCCATTCTTTTTTCAAATAATTCCTTTTTATATTTTATTTCGTCCTTTTCACCTTTATTTCCTTCCTTTGTAGATTTACCTTTGTCGGAAATAGTTTCGGTTGATATTAATTTATTTTCAATTGTTGGTTGGGCTTCCATCTTATTATATATTTGTAAATACTTATTATAATAAGTTTTCAAATCAATTTTTTTATAAATAATAAACCATTATTATAATGACTACTCGTAAAAGTAATGATTATAAAATTACTGCTGTAAATTATTATTTAGTTGAAGATAAGACACAAGAAGAGGTTGGGTTGGCTACTCGCTATGCGGAAAGGGGGGCTTGCCCCCGTAAAGGTTGGTCACTTTATGTGAGAGCCCTCCTTTACAAGGTTACCCCAGTGTCGGCATCAACCATTTCATTAACTAAATCATCAAAGGTATGCTCCATTTTCCATCCAAGTATCGCCTTAGCTTTGGTATTATCCCCCAACAATTCATCTACTTCTGCCGGTCTGAAATATTTCTCAGAAATGACAATTAATTCGCGTCCACTAACTTCATCATAGCCAATTTCATTGACACCTTCTCCTGTCCATTTAATCTGAAATCCTTTCTTAGAAAACGCCAGTTCAATGAATTCCCTCACGCTATGATATTCATTAGTAGATAATACATAATCATCGGGCTCTGTTTGCTGAAGCATCAGCCACATTCCCTTCACATAATCTTTGGAATGACCCCAATCACGGAGTGAGTTGATATTACCTAATACAATTTTATCTTGTTTTCCTCGTAAAATATTTCCTAAACCAATGGTGATTTTTCTGGTTACAAATGCGTGCCCGCGTCGTGGGCTCTCGTGATTAAAGAGGATTCCAGAGCAAGCGTATAAGCCATAGGATTCACGATAATTTTTAGTAATCCAGTGTGCATATAACTTGGCAACACCATAAGGCGACCGCGGGTAAAATGGGGTGGTTTCACTTTGCGGCACCTCCATTACTTTCCCATACATTTCAGAGGTAGATGCTTGATAGAATCGGAGTTTGTCTTGTGGAATGCCGCAATTACGGAGGGCTTCTAAGATTCGTAGCGTGCCTAAACCGTCTACATCTCCAGTATATTCAGGCATATCAAATGATACCTTGACGTGGCTCATTGCGCCTAAATTATATACTTCTAACACAGATATGTCATTTAAATAAGTATTTTTAATTTCATTGAAAATGTTTAATAAATTTACTCCGTCGGATAGATCGCCGTATCTTAATGTTATTTGGTTAAACACGTGCTCAATGCGGTGAGTATTAATACTGGATGAACGGCGGATAATTCCCCAGACTTTATAATTTTTCTCAAGCAACAATTCGGTCAAATATGACCCATCTTGTCCAGTAATTCCTGTGATTAGGGCAACTTTCTGCATTCGGGTATATAAGTAATATATAGTATGTTGTTTATATCAGTTTTTAAACTTATATTTTACACCATTGTCAACTTATTTCCAATACTTTTAAAGTAATAATTATTATAAAGTATAGGTTTATCCAATACTTTTGTTAATGTTTTGTCACTGATTTGTAGTTGTTTTATGCTATCAAATTTACATGTGAATTTGCGTATTAATTCATTCGTATAAGTAAATTGCCCAATTCCATCTTTGTATAATAGTGGTTCTCCATATTGATTGTTGATTTTCATCAAAAGTTTGCTCTCCCTGATGGGAGGGCAAACATGGTTTTTCTGATTTTACTATAATGTTAGTCTTTTGCGTATGAGATGGCATAAGCGATATTTTGTAATCTTTGTCCGATACAAAATGTTTTTCTAATAATATTTTTGCTTTTACATTTTGTTGAAACCCTAACCATTTCCATATATTATCTAAATCAATAACAAAATCAGTGGTTTGATTATAATAATCAAAAGCGAACAATACCACATTTAACACTATATAATTTATAGCGTTAAATTTTAATAATAACAAATATACAATATGAGACGACGTATGGTCTGGAAAACGCCTAATTGGAATAGGCCAATCCACCCATGCCGGACATAATTCTCAACACGTTATAGTTGGTAGCATAAATTCGCACCTTGGCAGTCTTGGTTCCCTCAACTGTGGCGTTTGAAAGCACCAACTGGAGTGTGGCGTTATCAATTCGGGAGAAGTTGCACGTGCCGCTCGGTTGATGCTCTTCTGGGCGAAGGGCGAACGAGTAAACGTTAATACCTTCATCAGGGCAACGTGTGTGGGACTGGTAAGGCTGGACCCAGGAGAAGTAGGACCCTTCACGCTCAGAGAAGCGGTCCTGGCCGTTAAGCTGGAGCTTAGCAGTGACGACGGGGTTCTGTCCCCAACAGTGCATGTCCAAGGATGTCTCCGTAAGAACGAATGTTCCGGCATCAGACACTGTGGACTGGTCCATGCCAGCATACTGTGTAATCGCCTTGTCTCCGAGGACTCCAGCAGCAATGTTGCCGTTAGCATCAACAATGGGTTTGCCGTTAGGACCAACGGGGACGTGGTGGTTAGGTCCGAAGTTGGGCTCACCATAACCATCACCAGGTCCGTTCCAGTATCCCGTGAAGCCAGCTGTGAACTCAGCATCCATGGCACCAGCGTCCTGGAAAAGGCCGCGGGCATCAATGTACTGGTTAACACCTCCAACCTCGTGGGGTCCGCCAAACGCGTGGACGGCATTGGGGAGCGCATCAATAGCGTCCGTGTAGTTGAAGGGCTGGGCACCGAGCACCTTGAACAAGAGGGCGTCGCAGACCAAAGATGAACAGTAGTCAACGTTCTGATCGGGCTGAACGACCCAGATAAGCTCCTTCACGGGGTGGTTGAAGTTGAGCTTAATCTTGTTGGAGGAAGAACCAACCGACTCATCACCAGTGAACTGGAGCTGGGAGATCAAATACTCGTGGGGGTTCTGCGCCATGCGTCTTCGCTCGTCCGTGTCCAAGAATACGTAGTCAACGTACAAGGAGGCGGCAACGAGGGACTGGTTGTACGCAATCGCCGCAGGGACAGGGCGTCCGGGAGCGAAGTTGACGGACTTGGCGCCGGGAATGTTGGACTCGCAACTGAGGGATGTGACGGCCCAGAGGACCTCATCAATAGGGCGGATATCCAAGTTAATCTTGACCTCGTGGTACTGGAGGGCAATCAAGGGGAGGGCCAAACCAGGGTTGGTGCAAAACCAAAACTGGAGAGGAATGTAGAGGGTCGTCTCAGGAAGAGCACGACGGGGGGCGCATACCTGACGAGGAGCCAAGGAGTCGCATGGGCCATCAACATCCGCGAAGGAAGGATCTGTGATGAAGGTAAGCTGGGTGGTGTTACCAATCATCTTGAAGTATCCACGCTGCTGTTCAGCAGTCATGGTAAGCTGGTTCCAGATGTGCATCCAATCACCATACTGGCGATCTATGCGCTGGCCACCAATCTCCACCTCAACCTGGGCAATAAGCTGCTCTCCCGGGAAATCCAACCAACGGGCATAAACACCGGACCCCTCGCCGCTGGCAAAGGCCGCAATACCCATAAGCTGGTTAATCTCAGGGAGTGTCACCTGGAGATATGTGCGGTAGCACAAGTCGCCATTTCGGCTAATTGTGCATGTGACACGGCGACCGAAATCGGCCTGTCCGTTAAATGTTTGCTCAATAGATTCAATGGCAAAGTTGGTGTAGCGACGGTATGTCACTTTCCAGAAAGTAATTTGAGGATTGCCAGTAAGATAGACATCCTGTGCGCCGTAAGCTACTAATTGCATAAGTCCGCCTCCCATTTTATATTATCCCTAAAGAAAAAAATTTTATGGAATTAAATTAATTGTTTCTAAATTAATTTAATTATAAATTATATTATTGTGAGGTAGTATTGTTGCGGTGCCGTATTTAATTATTAATACTACAAAGTTCTAAGCGATTTTTGTAATTTTTCATTTAGATTTTCGCCCTACATGCTTTTTTGATTTTTTACTTTTTTTATTTTTTTTACTTTTTCTTGCCGCTTTTTTTCTTCTATATTTACCACCTGATTTGCGTGTAGTATTTCTACGAGTTAATCCTAATGGCCAGATTTGCGGCGGATTTAAATCTTCATCTGTTTCCTTATAAAATTGTTCTGAATCTGAAAAAGGCACTCGTTTAGATTGTTGATAATTTTTATAATAGTTGCTTATTGACTTTTCTCTTTTTTTATATAAGTCTGCGTCTTCTTTTCTTTTTAATTGTTGTAATTTTTGGTCCAAACTGATTTCTTCTTGGTTATTGGGATAAAGTTCCATGCTATTTATATCCTCCATTAATTCAGCATGTTCATTCCCAATTAAAGGATTTGTGCTAAGTACAGTTATTTTTCCTTCACTTACACCACGTGGTCTCGGTAAATTTAAAGTACCAAAGTTGCTAGGACTGCTAGGTCTACCAGAGTCAACCTCGTGTTTAAATAATGGATTAGATAATGCGTCTAGAAAAGGAGATGGAGCACGAGACATTGGCGATTGTGCCTCTGGGTCTATTTCTTCTAGGTCTAGGTCTAAGTCTACTTTAGGTTTATTTTTATTCAGGTTACGTCTGAGCATTTATATATATAATAACTATAATTATAATTTTGACATATCAAAGTTAGATTTCATAAACTGTAATAAATAAGATTCATCAAATATTTCCTTTTTATTTTCATGCTTTTTAGTAAAAATATATTTATTACCATCCTTTTTAATACTCCATCCTTCGTTTAATGCATTATATAAAAATGTCATTTTTTGAAATTGAATATAATCTATATTCATTTCATTCATTTTATTCATTTCAGTATTTATATTTATTGTATCCATTATTTAATCATGAGAAATATATACTCTTATTTTAACTAAACATATTCAATAATTAATATTCTTTAATTACTTATTAAATAATACATTATACACTTTATATAATGCCAGCATTTAAACCTAATACGGCTAAAAAGCTGAAAGTAAATAAAAAAACCAATACCACCTTAGATGGAAAACATAATGAATTTATCAATGAATTTTGTAAAGATGACCAAGATAAAATTCCTAAATTAAAATTAGAGCGTGAAACATTAGCAGCACAGTTATTAACTGACAATACACTTAATATTGAACAAAGATTGGATATTCAAGATAGAGTTAAAGAAATTGTCTTAACAATTAAATCACTAAAGGCCAAAAAAAAGGAGTATTTGCTGGACAATTCTACTTTCATTTTTGACTATTTTGAAAATAAAAAAAATATCTCTCAAGTAAATGATTCCACCGGAATTTATGCTGGTTCAAATAGTAGCATGGGAAGTACCACTACTGTTAATAAAAGCAAAATGGTAAACTCCTTTTTTAAGATTAAACAAGAAGAAGAGTTGCCTAACGATAATAGTAATAATATTGTTCAAAAATATTTAAGCAATATAGATGAGTCTTTTTTAGATATTAATTCATTTATACGACCTACAGATATATGCCAATATTGTTTTAAGGGTGAATTAATTCCATTAGATGATGAAGGGATACTTATTTGTAACGCTTGTTCTAAAAACGTGGCTTATTTAATAGAGAATGATAAACCGTCATATAAAGAACCACCAAAGGAAGTGTGTTTTTACGCATATAAGAAAATCAACCATTTCAAAGAAATTTTGGCACAGTTTCAAGGAAAAGAAACTACACAAATTCCTGCTGAAGTTATTGAGAATATTAAACTGCAAATTAAAAAAGAGAGAATAGACTTATTCCAGATTTCTAATAATAAAACGAAGGAAATATTGAAAAAACTAGGCTATAATAAATACTATGAACATATTCCTTTTATTAAAGATAAGCTCGGCATCAAACCGCCTATTATGTCCCCCGAATTAGAAGAAACTCTGTGTAATTTATTTATGGAATTACAATCTCCTTACTCTAAGTATTGTCCGGATTATCGTGTCAACTTTTTGAATTATTATTATACTGCGTATAAGCTGTGCGAATTATTAGGCGAAACACACTATTTGCCACACTTTCCTATGTTGAAAGATAGAGAGAAACGAATAGAACAGGATGCTATTTGGAAAAAGATTTGCCAGGAATTGAACTGGGAGTTTATACCTACCATTTAAGACGGGGGTCTGACCCAACTTTGTTAGGGATAATACTTAACTTGGAAAATATATGACATCATTATATATTTTCAAAATATTAACACGATTATAGTGTCAACCTTAACGAAGTTGGGGGTTTACGGGGGTGGAACCTCCGTGTTTAGAACCCTCCAGGGAAATGGACTAAATTAGCACCTATACCAAATCCAGCACCTGAACGTGCTGTCACTCCCATGCTAGGGATGTATGTATCCAAGATACTGAATGTCGCCGCTGCCGTTAAAGCAATAAGTCCAATTTCTTCTAAATTCAACGAACGTTTAGGAATAGCAAAGGCTGCAATCGCAACCATTAAACCTTCAACCAAATACTTGATTAGTCGCTTAATTAATTCTGCCATGTTAAACATACTATTCATTATAATAGATAGGTAGAAAAAAAGAAAAATAAATTGTAAGAATTAATTTGAAATATTTTATAAATATATTATGCGATAAAAAACTTAAATATAAATAATAAAAAATACTAAATGAGTCAATCAAAAATGGCAAGGGGTGTTGAGAGAAAGACTACAAAGAATGGCAAACCTAATCCTAAATATGTAGATTTGTTGGATGAAGACAAGCCTATCGCCGGTCAAAAATTCGTATGCGTGTCATTCGTCTCTCCTGAAAAAATTATCAAGCAAAAAGAAATATATTTTTTTGAGGAATTCCTAAAGAAGTGGGAATTTTCTAAAGGCATGGAAAAATTCACTCAATTCTTGAATTTCGTATCGTATAAATATAAGTTGACATTTGATGATGTTATCAAGGATTTTGAAGATTTCCTAAAGGAGGAAAAAGCAAATTTGATAAAGACCACTTTAGAGGATGAGTATAAAACATTCATTGACCATAGTGAAGAGAGCTTGGAAAATGCTTTCAACCTTAAGTACAATTTTCAGACTTCCACTAGAGGACTTAAAGTCAGAGGCATTTATCCTACTCAGGAAGAAGCTGAACTTCGGTGTAAGATGTTGAGAGAAGTTGATCCGCATCATGATGTGTTTGTTGGCCCAGTCGGCATGTGGATGCCTTGGGACCCTGAAGCATATAAGACGGGTCGCGTGGAATATTTGGAAGATGAATTGAACCAGCTTATGGCGGATAAGAAGAAGAATGAAGCGAATGCTAAGAACTCTTTTGATGAACGCATCAAGGAAACCAAGAAACAGGCGATTGAGGAAAATATTAAAAATGCCGAGAAATCCGGCAATGTCTTGACCCAAACGATTGATTCTCAGGGTAATTTAGTAGGAATTAATAATATGAACTCGCAGGAGAATGATTTACAAAAGGCGTCAGATACCATTTCTGCTGCGGATATCCGTGCTGAATTGTTTGAAGGAGATAATATTATTATGGGGAAGACTGATAACGGGTTGAGTGAGTTGGTGAGCGGACCATTTGCAAAGCCTAAGAGTGATTAGAGTGATTAGAGTGATTAGAGTGATTAGAATAATATAAATAATTATTATTTTTATTATTTTGTAGTACAGTAATAATAATCGCCAAATACCACCTTGTTCTTTATACTAAGGCTCATTTTGGAGGTACATACATTTTCATACTGCGCCGCCTTTGCGATTGTGTCCCATGTGCCTAATACGTGATTAGTGGTTATTTCTCTCTTTTCAACTTTTTTACCAGTTGATGAGGTTTTCTTGTGTTTATATTCGTCGCTTTTTAATGATATTCCGTAATATCCTTCATTGCTGCCATAATCAGTTGTCCAAACCACTGCTTTTAGTACATATTCGCATGAATTTAAATATTCCTTCAAATCTTTCATATCAATATTATTAATATTATCAATATCTAGGTTTACACTTTTCTTCCAGCGTTGATACTCCTCTAATAATGTTGAATTTAACATTTTTCCGTTAGGTGAAAATTTACATACTTGGAATAAAAATGTTTCAACGTCATTTGCTACCAATTTCTTTTTATATACAATGTCAATAAGTTTAACTCCAATATATCCGTGGACTACTTGGTCCTTGTCCTGCCTTGAAATTCTTGCGGGTTTGAATCTAGTATCCAAATAATGTTTTAGAGCATGGAATGTCTCTTTCTTGGGTTTTATCTGACACCACAGTCTGAATTGCCCCTCCATATTTACAGAGGATTCATCCACATCTGCTCGCACTATACACATGGTATCAATAAATTCATTGAATTTTTGTATCAGTTCACTATCATAAAATAAAGGAGCAGGCATAGTATACGGAACTGTGGGCGGTGTAGTAGATTCTGTCAACTCAGTTTCACATTTAATTACATCAATCGTAGATTTTTGTTTTTCTATAACTTCTTTCATTTCATTCATTTCCAAAGTCAGTTGGGTTATAGTTGATTTATCCTTGTCAATCTGTTTCTTTAATTCTCTATTTTCATTTTCCAATATTTCATTTTGCTGCATGAGTTTATTGAAATTATCTATACTATATGTCTTTGAGTGAATAATATCCTTGATATGCTTGGATAGTTTGTCAGTCGTAAAATTTGTGTTATCATACGCAATGATTTCTGTCTTGCTTTTACCATTAACCTCAATGCTACGAATTTGGCGTTTAATTTTTGGGTACGTCTTAATAAGATTCTCTATTTCTACCTTATTTTGAACTCTGAATGCGGCGACTAAAATAAAGTTGTTATATTGCTTACGATGGTCTAATACTCTTAAAGAGAGATTGTTTGTATGCCCGAATTTAATTAGTTTTTCGCCTGCTTCATTTGTATTGTCTATAGTGCCGAAATAAATACATTCGGTGTTTAAGGGGAACTGCTCAATGGTGGCTTGTTCTACTGCTCGTTGTTTCTCTTTTTTTGTGTTAATTATAGTATTGTCTTTTTCCATAATAATATTATCTTTTTGTTCCAACTGAAGTCTTAACTCGTCGGTTTCTTCTTCTACTATTTGATGCATGACTTCTTCCATTTTCATATAATATTCATGAATTTCGGATGCTTTTGTAGTTTGTGCTTTCAAGCATAATGATTTGAAACATTTGATTGTTAACATAATTGTTTGTTTGTTGTGTCCGCCCCATTTTTCATCGTGCTTATCCAAATTAGTAAGCACATGGTTATTTAAACTTGCTCCTCCAAATTTCCCTCCAAATTGAGGAGCAAGATTTTTATAATCTATATCTTGTTTAAAATGTTTTTCTATCATTCTAATAGCATTAAATTTTTGTGAAAATCCTAACCACCTCCATACATTATCTAAATCTACGATAAAATCTATATTTTTATCATAGTTTAAGTAGCAATAAAAGCTACTTACAAACAATTGTTGTTCAAAACTAGTAAAATTTTCTTTAATTTTATTCAATAATTTATTATTGTATACATTTGATAGTTTGGAAAGTGGATTCTTTTCAATAAGCTCAACGATATTTAACTCTTGCATCTTGTTATAATATATATAATAAGATACGCTTTAAGTTATTAGTCTTGTTTATTATTTAAAAACCAAGATTTGTAAAACCGACTTACCACTTGGACTTCCTCACGTTAATTTTGGGTCCAGACCCGCGTTTTTTCGTATTATTAGGGTCATAGTGTTCATCTTCTTCATCAGACCCAATACCTTTGCTCAGTTCCCAGAATTCTTTACTGCCAAGTTTGAAATCATTATGCGTGTCAGCTTTATACCAGAACACTTGATCCTGTAATTTATTAGATTTCGCATTATTATTAATTACCAAGCACTCATAATTTTCAGTACATTGGTCCATCACCTGACAAAAGGACTCAAAAGTGGGGAACATTCCCGCATAATTTTCGTATATCCTTTTTCTATTTGCAATATAGGGCTCACGAAGAATAAAAACATAATCAATGTTAGTCCTTAATGTGGGCGGAATGCCTAAAGGATATTGCATAGTGATGATTAACATTATCTTCCAATGCCGTCCGTTCATAAATAAAAGCTTCATCATTTTATCTTTAGCCCATGTAGCGTCATATAAACAATCATCTAAAATAACAAAAGCTCGCGGGTCAATTGTACTCTTCTTATATGTTTCCACTTCTTTTTTGATTTGTTTTAACACGCTCTTCTGTCGTTTCAGAATATTTTCAATAATAGCGGTATTATACTCGTTATGAATAAACAGTTTTGGTACCAGATGCCCATAAAACCCGTTACCTTCTTCCGTGCCGGCGATGACGGTGCCGATAGGAATATCCTGATGATAATATAGGAGGTCTCTCACTAAGAAACTCTTACCGGTGTCACGCCTGCCAATGAGAACTACAACTGGACCCTTGCTCTCATTTGGTTTAAAACTAATTGATTTCATATCAAATTTCTTGAGGTCTAGCGTCATATTAAACTACTCTAATAGAAAAATAATGCGAATTGAACTAAATGTTAACTTATTTAGCAATAATATATAATTGAGTTAAATATAGTTAGAATTTATATTTGAATTAGCTAATGGCAGTCACCGTGAACTATGTTAAGAGAAAGAATAGCCCACTGTTTAAAGCATTAGAAATGGCAGAAGAGGTTGATTTGTCAAAGATACAGAATTATGTACCTATTTATAATCGGTTTTTTTCACTAAATGAAACTAATTATAATAATGTCAATTTGAATCACCGATGGGTAATTGAAAATATAAATGATTCTATGGATGACGACGATAGATTATTTAATTGTGTCATTAAGGATACTAATGCCAATGTTACCAAGGACAAGGACGTGTTTTTTAAAATGGCACCACTACTAGACCCTTTTAAATATTTAATTGGTAAATATAACATTAATGACCCAAATTTATTTAATTTGCCTACATACCAATCTAATGCGGCAACAGTACATTCCAAAATATTGGATATGAATAATAGTGCATATGTTGATGGATTTTTCTCGTATTTGACTAGTCAGTTAATACATAACCATAATTTCGTAAATGGTGTAGATTATTATGGGTCCTTTTTGGCTATTAAAAATAATTTTTCACTTAACATTATAGACGATTTGGAATATTTGAGTAAATCTGATTTTTTCAATAAACACAAAAATGTTCTATTTGAGGTGGATGAATATGATGAATACGATGAATGTGACGATAGGCAAGCGCAACCTAAGATTCCTATTAAAATTCATACAGACGAAGACATTGACGTAGATGAGTGTATTGACATTGATGAAAATATGTTTGAAGACATATTTGAACCAGTTATTTCGTTAGCTGAAATGAAGGATTTATCTCTCAATTTGATAGATGTAGAAGTGTTTAATATGGACAATTCTACTACTACCTTGAAATCTACGTCAACGTGCTCATCGCGCACATCATATACAGAAGAGAATGGCGAATCAGTGCCGGTGAATATGTTAGGTAAGAGAAATGATGAATGTACTGAACCCCATGAGGAGTCGGAAGATGGGTTTGCTGATGAAGGATCTGCTAAAGAGTCTGCTGATGAAGGGTCTGCTGATGAAAGATCTGCTGAAGGATCTGATGATTTGACGGATGAAGAAGAGATTATAGAGGCGACTCTTCATAATTTCCCAGTTCATGTCATATGTATGGAGCATTGTGCTAACACATTTGATGAATTAATTATAAATGATGAGTTGTCAGGCGACGAATGGTTTGCGTCGCTAATGCAAGTCATTATGATTTTGATTACATATCAAAAAGCATACGCGTTTACACATAATGATCTTCATACTAATAATATAATGTATATTAAAACAGATAAAAAATTCCTGTATTATTGTTTTAATAAAAAATATTACAAAGTGCCTACTTACGGAAAAATATATAAAATTATAGATTTCGGAAGAAGCATTTATCGGTTTGATAATAAGGTATTCTGTAGTGATAGTTTTCAACCAGGAGGAGATGCTGCAACGCAGTATAACATTGAACCCTATTTTAATGAGAAAAAACCGAGACTAGAACCGAATTACAGCTTTGATTTATGTAGACTAGCATGCTCTATATTTGATTACGTTGTTGACGATATAAGCGATATAGCACATTTAGATAAATGTGAACCTATATCCAGATTAATTGCTGAATGGACGATGGATGATAATGGAATTAATGTGTTATATAAGAATAATGGAGCAGAACGATACCCTGATTTCAAATTATATAAAATGATTGCTCGGTGTGTTCATAAACATACTCCTCAAGCACAATTAGAGAGACCAGAATTCAGCAAATACGTTATCAATAATAAGGACATTCCTAAGAAAGATAAAGTAGTTAACATAGATGAAATCCCTATATACACAGGGGCATTAACCCCGTAAATTTTACTATTATATTATATAAAGCATATAATAGTAATGGCTAGTACATTAACAAATATATTATTGCCAACCTTTGGTTTTATTTTAACGAGACATGTGAACTCCGAATTAACTAATCGTTACTGGAACGAATGTGTTCAATGTATAAGGCGAATATATCCTACAGAAACTAAGATAGTGATTATTGACGACAATAGTAATCCGCAATTTTTGAAAGCAGACCATAATTATGAAAATATTCAAATTATTCAATCTGAATTCCCGCAAAGAGGAGAGATACTGCCGTTTTATTATTACGCCAAAAATAAATTTTTTGAGAATGCCGTGATCATTCATGATAGTACATTTATTAATAAATATATAAATTTTGACAAGATTAAAATGCATGTGCTTCCCTTATGGCATTTTAAAAAGGATAATGAAAATGTAGTGAATATACATAGATTAACTAACTCTTTACGTAATTCATATAATATTATTAATATGTTAAATTCAACGAATATGCTGAGTTTATCTAAAAAAGATAATTGGAACGGATGTTTTGGATGCCAATGCTACATAAATCACGATTTTTTGTGTAAAATACAATACAAGTATAATCTATTTAATATGTTACATGTTATAAAATGTAGAACTGACCGGTGTACACTTGAACGTGTAATGGGAATTGTTTTTATGCTAGAATGTTCTGCCTTATTATCAGTTAAATCATTATTTGGAAACATCCGAACTTACATGTCGTGGAATTATACGTATCAACAATATGTACATGATAAGCAAACAATTAACTATAATAAATATCCATTAATAAAAGTCTGGACTGGTAGATAAAAAATAGTACAGTTATAATACATTTACCCAGCATAACCAAGTAAAACAATATAAAGACAACGTTAATATATTATATGTGGGCGAATACCTTCAGTGTTCTAACCCACATTACCTAGTTAGCTCAGTTGGTAGAGCGCCAGACTTTTAATCTGGTGGTCGTGGGTTCGAGCCCCACATTGGGTGAAATTTATACTGGCGCGCCATGCGCTTGTATATCAAGTAATACTCCATTAGGTATTAATACTTTGTCTGTTCTGCAAAACGGACACTTGGCTATAATTACTTTTTCGCAATCAGGGAATTTGATTGTTTTACGTTTTGTTATTTCAGTTAAACATCCGAAACATATGTCATTGTTTTTACATGTTAAACATACAAATCTGGCGCTGAAACACTGGCAAATAGTGACCTCCATCTCAAACAGAAGGGCTACACGTTCACCGCATTTCAACCGAATTTTTTCTATAGTGTCATTATAGTCATCCAAGGTAGGTGTTATAAATGGTTTATAACACACACCACATGCTTTATCCATACAATATTCTGCTTTAAGTTCTTGTAACATATCATTTTGTATCTTAAAAATGTTCCCAATAAATTCCGATACATGACCGGTTTCAACGCTAGTTCCAACATCCATTTTTTATTGTGCTTTTTAATGTTATGTATAACAAAAGAATCAATTTTAATCAATTTTATATAGCAGATGATGTAGGTTGTTGATATGGCCTGGGTAGCATCCCAGTATCAGTACTAGGATAAGATTCCCGAATCCTATACTCAAACTCTTGGACAGCCCTCTTTAATTTGCTTATTGATGAAATAATATCTGGTTTGTTACGTAATATAGTTGTGTCATCCTCATTACACACTTGACTTAACTCCTGACTAGCTTGTGTAAGATTTTGGGCAAATTCTTCCATTATATCAATCTTTTCACGCGGGGCATTCTCGTCATCATTCATTCGTGTTATTAGACCATGTATTCTAGAGTTATATGAACTCGTACAATAAGGACATTGTACATCTTGCACTGTTTCAAATTTTTTAGTTTCTCTGGGTGGGTCATAACGCATATCTTCATGAGTTTGATTAGAGGTGTCAGCTAAACATTGAGCACAAAGAGCGGCTTGACACCCTGTTTGTTTAGATGGTATACCCAATACATTCACTTTTGCCCCTTGACACTGGTGGCAATCTATTTCACACTTTTCTTCAGAACATAAACTACAAGTTACACTAGTTTTCATACGATTCCATAACCTTACTCTAGACTCTACGGCTTGTACAACTTGAGATATTTGGTCACATAGGAATTGTGCTTCTTCAGATAAAGTATTGTAAGGCTGCGAATCAGAAAATCTCGGACCTTTTCTAGCAGTTATTTTTTTGCCGCCACCAACCATTTTTTTATTCCGACGCGGTCGTTTTAAGGTTTTGCGTTTTCGCGATTTACTTTTTTTGGTAGTGCGTTTCCCCTTTTTTCTATTAATGGTGCGTCTTCTTTTGTTCTTGCCACCACTTGATGCTTTAGCAACTCCAGCATCCTCACCATCATCATCAGTCATTTGACTGTCAACAATTTCTTCAATAATATCAGCAACTTTTTCATCAGACAATTCGTTATCATTAAATTCCGATTGACGTTCCCCTATATCTCTAAAAAAGTATCTTGGCGAACGTTTTTGATGTTCGATTGCGAAGGTAGTGAAAGATGAGGCGTCTTTATATACACATGCTGCAGGATATGTGTCCTCTTCTTTAAAAAATCTTGACCCGCGAGTGCTTTGTATTGTATTAGACCACCCATCTGTAGACCTATCGCGACGAAATAACTCAGACACTGTAATATTCCCTCTAGAATCAGTGCGTAAGTATTTAACAATAATATATGCTCCGTCACCGGGGCTTCTAGGACTTTGTGTAAACACTAAATAATTATTTCCAGGGACTAAACTACTAAGCTCAATTTCTGGAAAAAAATCTAACATTTCGTTAAAATCTATTAACTGTTTTGGAGGTTTTGGAGGGGCGCCCCTTACAAATTGTAAATCGCCATGTGTAAAAGGATTTTTTGCTGGTTCGCTCATATTATATATTACAATTATAATTTATAAATTACTTATATTTTCTTCTTTTACTTCTTTTTTTCATAGTACGTTTCTTTTTTCTACCCTTGTTGCGTTTTCTTTTACTACCTCCTTTAGTTTCTTTGGTATCGCCTGTATCTGCTGCAGCTGCTGTAGATGCCGCCTTAACTGCTATTTTACGCGCAATAATTTCTTCAATTATATCTTCTACCTCTTCTGCTGGCATTTCGCTATTAAAGTCGGACTGACGACGACCAAGGTCTCTAAAAATATAATTTATATTCTTAGCATCTGCCCTAGAATACATTACATCTGTACGAAATACTGTATCAGCCTTATAAGTTTTTTCCTCTTTATAAAATTTTGACCCACTCATATAATCTGATATTTTAGCCCACCCGTCATAACGATTTCGTGAAAATATTTGAGATACTCTAATTCCCCCGTCAGCATCTGTGCCTAAATATTTAACAATATAATAAGCATCATACTGCTTATTATGTCCTAACATACCACTAGAGAACACTAAATAATAGTGGTCTGGCTCTAAACTATCAGGATTAACTATCATAAAAAATTGTCGCATATCATCAAAAGGAACTATTGGTTTTGGGGATGGTCCTTGAATAAACTTTATTTCTAGGTCTTTTTCCATATGCTGTTTCTCGTCACTCATATATATAAATTACATATAATTAATTTATATATTGATTAGAACCCTGGATTATCTGTAAATGCTACAGGATTAGACACATGTACAGTTTCTAAAACAGGACTAACTTGTTCTGATACAAAATTTCCTATAAGCACACTAAAATATACTAATAAAGAATCACGTATTAAATGTTTTAAGGGTTTACTTTCTTTTTCAATAAATCTCATTTCAATAAACTTTGCAATGAAATATATCACTGAAATTATGCCAGCGATTATAAATATATTATTCATCTAAAATATCTTAGTAGAAACATATTTATGTTTATACGCACTACGGGGGCTTGCCCACGTATTTAGGCGAGCACCTCAATATCTGATAATAAATCATCTGGAGATAACTGAATCTCCGGCATATCTATGTTATGAATATCCATATTATCTAATGTAATTTCTTCATCAAATATTTTTAATTTATCTTCATCGTCCTCTGCCTCATCTTGCTTACGTTGTTCATTTCTTAAATTACTTAATTCATCTAGTCTCTCGTAGTCTTTGGGAGCAACTACGGTTGATTCATTATTATTGGAATCCCTTGTAAAATCTATATCATTAAATGATAGCTTACTTGTAGAGGTATCTAAGACAGAAATAGGTTCTGCAGCAGGTTGTTCCGATTTGACTACATCTACTGTAGTAGCAGTATTCTGTTTCGCCTGTTCAATCGCCTGTTTAGCCATATTATCTATTGATTTTTCAGCTTCTGCTTGTTTATCCAGCATCTGTTCCTTAATTTCTTCAACCACTTCTTCTTCTACGGTCTCATCCATGTAAGCCCGTAAAATACTTTCTACTGGAATGCTTTCTCTCAATGTTAAAGCTATACATTCTTGAACAATAATTTCCAATTCCCTATAATTCTTTTGGGTTTGAAGTGGCGGAATGTTAAGCTCAAACAAATATACATTTTTATATAATTTCCTAGCAACATTAATATAAGATTTATGAATAAAATCCTCCAACTTAGGTATATTTAAATCAATCTTCTTCTGTTTTTGACCTACTCTCATGGCAGTCAAAATTTTTAATTGAATAATATGAACACAAGTTACTAAATCTTCTAAATACGTGCACCCACTTTTATCCATAATACGCTTTTTCTCTTGGTCAATAATAGACTGGTTCCACTTGGGAATTCGGCTAATGAAATTCTGAAACGTCATCAAATACTTATCCATCTCATTATTCTCTTGACATAGTTTAACTGCTTCATCAAAAATAGAGCGAATACCTTCAATAATTAATGGCGTCATAATAGTTAATAATCGCGACGACCATTCATTTTTAGATTCGTGTAAATTGGATACGTTGAAATCGTCCATTTACATAAATGATATATTTTCTAAACTATAATTTGAACTTAAATATATAAAATTCAAAATAAACAGCATTAATAATTTTTCATTTCTAAACTCTTTTCGTACTTTGTTAAAAGCTATCAATAATTCATACTTTTTATCAGTAGATAATGGAACCGTTGGATAATTTTCTACTAGTTCTATTAAATCTAACCCACTGTATCCTCGTTCATATAATTTTTTAGATAATTCTATTAAATGCGCAATTTCTGTACTAGATGGTTGAATCTTTCCTAGCTCCTTTTTCAACCATTCTATTCGCTGATATTTAACATCCTTCATTTTAAATATTTTCTCCAAGTTATATTTATATAAATTAATAATGGCACCATTATGTAGTGGTTCAGGAATATAGATTTCACAAAAACGGGATAATATAGGTTTCAATAATTTATATTTATCTTCTACAATTATAAAAAATCGTGTAGTATGACTGAATAACTCAATACATCGGCGTAGAGCGGATTGTGCGTCCATGGTCAATTTGTCGGCATTTAACAAGATAATGCTTTTGAATGTATCACCGCCATTAGAATTAATATGGGTTTTTGCAAAAAATTTCAATTCGTCGCGGATGAATTTGATACCTTTTCCATGGGCGCAATTTACATACATTACAAATGATTTTATTCTCTCTTTGTCATTATCATAAATAGTGTTGATGAAATTATTTACAATAGTTCTCTTACCTGACCCGGATGAACCATGAAATATAATATGAGGGATTTTATGATTATTATGAAAGTAATTTAATTTGTCTATTATGTCAGAATGAATATTTAACATTGATATAATAGTTGATGTATTTTTATATACTTATTAAACGTAATACAATACGGGGGCTCCGCCCCTTATGCTTGGCTTTGCCGAGCAAGGTTGACAACTCTTTTAAGGGTTCTGACCCAACTTCTTCACCTAATGTAAAGGAGGGTTTCAAAGGGAACCTTGGTTCCCTTTATTAGACAGAATTGGTCAAGCTATGCGTATACGGATTCGCTCTAAACGCATTTAAGATATCAGGCGATATTCTTTCACAAGTCATGCATTCATTATTATATTGAGGAACCTGTGTTTTACCATAAGTTTTAGTGCTGGGTCCATTTGGCGTAATAGAACAGGCCGGCGACCATATATTACAATCCTGTACTTCCGGTTTTGCAATACATATATTCGTATTCTGATTAAAGATTTGTGTTCCGCCAGAATTAAATCGGTTAACAACACTTTTTTCTTTACTTTCGTTGTTCGTTTGCATGTATGCTGAAAATTCGTCCATAGGTCCAACGGTTGTGGCACTTCCTCCGACAAATCCCATGCTTCCACTACATGTAGTATCTCGCTGATTTTCCGGAGCAGGTGACGCATTTGCCACATAACTCGCATCCACTTGAGTACTAATATTAAATTGAGGAGAATATATAGTGGTTTGTTTAATAGTGGTAGGTGTAACATCATATGGGTTTATTACATAATTTTCTGGGACTGCTTTGCTTGTATCACCATAAATGCGCATATTGTTCACAAATTCGGTTTTTTTAGAAGGTCTCATAATATCTAACAACGGCGCAATCACTGCTCCCATTGTTCCTCCGAACCCATATGCTGAGGCGTTTGGTTGTTTAAGAGTAGCACGGTTATTAGTATAATTTGTATAACTCGCGTGATTTTGAACATATGCTGATTGTCTACTTCCAACTGCGCCTGCGGGAGCTTGGTTTAATTCTACTGCTGCACGTTTAGACGGTTCATGTCCAGCCGGTATATAACTAGCTGTTTTTTCAGCAGGTGCTGCCACTCCAGCATATGCCTGCGCAGTAATATTTCTAACTGTCGCATGGACTTCCTGTATAGGCCGAAGAGATTCTCCCTTCTCAGCTCCCGTGGTAGTTAACCATCGGTCTTGAGAATTAATATAAAACGTGTCTGGCGAATATTTTTCTGTTTTGCCTATAATTCCTACATTCTTTATAACAGAGTTTGCTGGTCCCTGATGGTCCGTTAACGTATATTCTTGCTTAGGATTAGTAGATATACGTAATTCATCAACGGTTTTAGGTAACCACGAATCACGCGATTCCATACCAGAATTGAATCCACCAGATCCGCTGGATGAATAACCCTGATTTAATCCAGGTCCAACATACTCTGATTCAAATGGTTTTACATTATTACTCTTCATGCCAGGATTTACTCGCGATTGATAGAAATCGCTCATATTAGGGGCTCCATATGCCCATTGAACGTTATCTTGAGGCTTAAACAAGGGAGCTTGTTCTATTTTTTTAATGACCTGAGACCCACTACCAATCATATTATCTAATATTGTTTCCGCCATGTCCTCTCCATAAACTTGCCCTTTAATTTTTCCACCATAAAAGGGGACCATATTATTATGCTTAAACTCCTTAGAATCAATATAATTGCCAGTTAGCGAGTACATTTCTTGAATCACATTACCTACATTTTTACCAGTTTTATTTTGCTGATTTTCATAATAGGTTTGGTCAAAATATTTGTCAGTTGCTGTGTTAGGGTTAGGATATTTCTGCGTAGTATCAATGAGTTCTCTGTCATTTACTACTGGAAAATTTTGTGGCGGGATATGAGTGTTAGGTAATTCTTGCGAATTTCTGCCCATGTTGTTGAATTTTTCTTTCCCACTATTTTTTGATTTTGAATTAGATACGACAAACATGCCACCGAGGGCTATTAAAGGTATCGCTATTTCCATATTAATATATATATAAAGTATTATATTTTCTTATATAATAATTTATTATTATAACATTTCACTTATGTTCACATATTTCCGTTAGCAGGTGGAGTCATTTGCTTAGGCATCTGTTGTTGTTGAGGCATCATAGACGACGGTGCGTATGGAGGTATACACGGCATTTTTTCAACATAGTAGTCTTTTTCTAAGATGCGCGTGCTTAAATTGTTTTCAAAGCTAAGACACACATTTCGTTGTGGGTCTAAAGGAGGGTAATACCAATCCACCTGCTCTAAATCACGAAAAGTCCATGCCGGCAATATAGCTCTAGATTCTTCAGTAAACAATTGCTTACAACTGGGATATTTAATAGCACGTGTTTCTACATTATGTTTAGTATATTCATCTTTTCCTAAACAATCACGACTAATTCGTTGGTTCATTCCAAGTAAATCGCTTTCTAAATTAATACTATTTGTGCGTAAATTTGCGCCCCATGTTTGAATACGTATTTGCGGGTCTTCTATAAAGCAAGGATTTGCGCCGTTACCAGGTACATTTAATGTCCACCGTCCTGGTCCGGTTTGTTGTTGTAGCTGTTTCATTACTCTACAAGGGTCATCATGAAATCTGGTGAAAGCCATATTACTATGTATAATGATAATAATATAATTGATAATAATATAATTATTATACATAATTAAAGTGTCTAGTATAATGAGATCGCTACCTTATGGGCTCCCTTAGCAGGATGGTAACGCACTTAGACAAAGGCGGATGCTTCCGAGTGATGCTACATCGTACTTTACTACTAAAGGCAAATCATTTTGTAAATAAATCTCTATTTGCGAACAGAGATTCGTACACTTGATAAAATACCCTAGATTTTTCAGGGAAAACTCGCCTTGAATTACCTTGCTCGCCTCTTGCTTTAAAATAAACCCCATAGAGCCGTCAGATTCTGCACGATGAATTTCTGCAGAAGCAAACTGTCCGTGACACTTGAATATTAACTCGCTTCCTACTGACTTGATTTCCAACTTATCTGAAATACATGACAAATCACGAATAATTTTCTGAAAATCTACCGATGGCAAATTAATAATAGAAGAGAACTTCACGTCAGGGTATTCTAGTTCCTCTGGGTCAGGCTCAATTAATCGCAACTTTTGCGTTTTACATTGCTTAATATCTCCGTTCTCAAACTTCAAGGCTAAGTGAGAGACAATTCCATCCACGTAATCCGCCGCTTCAATATAGATGGTCAATGTGTCGTCATTATCTATTGAATTGATAAGCTTGAACAGATGGAACATGTTTACGCCAATAATGATTTTATCCTTTTTACATTCGTAAAATTCAAAATTTTGCGCTGCTAAATGAAGATGCGCCAAAATAGTGTGAGACTTGTCCATATTAATGATGCGAATCCCATCACTCTGGAATGAAATATTAGTTTCTAATAGAATATCCTTCAAGGCAGTCATTAATGTTCTAAATGGAGCAATCTGAACGGTTTTAATTGTTAAGACATTGTTTTCTGTTGACATTTATATTTATTTTATTTGGAATCTTTAAATACTTATACGCAGATTATATTACGCGGAAAAAAATAAAATTTGTAAATGTGTAAATAATTATAAATAACTAAAATATTGTTATACATACCACTCAGGTTTCTCTCTTTTTTTATTCCAAGTTGCTATTTTTTGTTTTTCTTCTGACATATAATAATTTCTATAAGATTCTACAGGATCATCCGTTTTATACTGGTCAGGCATTGCTAAAGCGAATGGTGTCAGCCTTGATTCTTCAAATGCATCATCGTTAGGCATGTGTTCTCTTAAATATAATGCAACTAAGTAAGATTTATGAACCTTTGACTCTGGGTGTCCATACCTAAACTTCCATTCCTCATGAAGCTCATCTACTAAATCTAAGGTCCAAATAAAATTCGCCTTGGATAATCGGCACCATTTTGTGACAGGGTGATTTTTATGCGCAAGTTTGTATAAACACACGTGAGTGTCGTCAGGGTCTAATATTCTTTTCGCAGAACATAACATTTGTACGGCTTCTAATAATATTTTACTTACATGTTTGTCCATCATAAAGCGAGCAATCTCTCTTTGGATTAAAGATAAGATAAATAGATTCATTTTAATTGATTATAATTGATTATAATTGATTAGTTGTATTTGTATTTTACTATAAAATAGAAATATAATTCAATTTTTTTTTATTACGTTCTGTACATAGACATAGACCTGGGCATAGACCTGGACATGGACATAGACCTGGACATAGACCTAGACTTGGACCCTCTGCGCCTGCGCCCACCGCTATAATTTGTAGCCATTAAATTTATATCCGCTGAGCTAGACCCTTCAAATGGTATAACGGGTCCCGAAAAATGGGGGGCATCTGTGTATGCTGAGGGATATGAAGCATGCCCTCCACCCCTTTTACTGCTTCTTTTAGAACCTAATTTAACATACCCGAATTTCCCCTTCTTGGTCCCATAACCCGCTTTAACTAATCTATTATCCCGTTTTGCTGAAGCAAACTTGGCTTTGGAAACAACTCGGCCATGTTTATTTTGCACTAAATCAGATTTCTTAAGTCCTCCAGATGTCTTACAGGCAGTTCCGTGCCATACCTGCGCTCTAGAACCAATTAATATTTCATATGTTTTCCCAGCAATATGATATTTGCCATCAGCACCTTTTGAATAACGCGTCATTATATTATAACATAAGAAAATAACATGCGGGGATAGAATTCTCGGTTAGAAGGTGTTCCTAAGCGGCATCCCACTCCCCCCAGGTTGTCCATATACTTTTCCTAAATAATTCGTTAAAAATAAATCATCCACTTTTATAAATACTACTCTTCCACCAATTCCTGAAACTATTTGTTGAGAGAACCGTTGATTTGCGGTTTGTGAGTTTGTGTTGTAACTTGTATTTGATTTATGAGTATTTTGCTCTTGAATACATGAACAAATGATTTTATTCTCAGCAGCTGTATTTTGTGCTAAAATTAAATTATGTAATCTAATTATTTTACTTGCTCTGGACCTACTTCCTGGAATAAATTTAATAGGCATGCTTTTATATTAGACCATTTTATACTTTTTATACTTTTTTACATTTCTTCTTTTAGATTTATTTCTTTTAGATTTTTTTTGTTAGACCTTTTTCTTTTGCTACGTCTTTTACCACCTCCTGGCATCGGTGAGGTTGAACGGTTGGGGTCAGGATATAATTCGTCTAAATCTACTTGTGGTAAAGGAGGAGGAGGAATCCATGGTGGTGGGATGTCTGGTTCTAAGTTAGCTAATTCATCATCGTCATTATAATCGTCATTATTGCCGTTAAAGTTAGCAATTACATTATCTAAATATGCTACACATTTGCCATATATGTGTTATTCATAACGAAGTTGGGTCAAACCCCGAAAGGCTCAATTACCCTTTTTTATTTAGAAAGTATTTTTAAGCATGATCCCTTCCCAAGTTGACCACATGCTTTTGCTTACTTCCTGGGATAAATTTAATAAATATGCTTTATATTATGTTGGTTTAAATAACTTAAATAATATATTTAAAATATATAATATTATGAACACCTTACCTAAATGTTTTAATTATATCTTTTATTCAACCTATTACGATGATTTAAATAAAGCTTTTGGATATAATCAAGAACTATTAGAAAATCATTACCTTCTACATGGCAGATTTGAAAATCGGAAATATTGTAACATTCCTGACAATTTTGATTGGAAAAAATACATTTCAAATAATCCAGAAATTTTTGATACTATTGAAACTGTTACTAAAGATAATTCTATTTATCATTTTTTACAAAACACTCATGAAAACACTCATGAAAATAGTAAAGAGTATTTATCTAATTCAAATACAGTGCATCATCATTGGAGGCCTCCTACAGAAGACACCGCTATAGAACTAGTTCAAGAGAATTCTGTTATTTTTATATTATATTACGCTTTTCTTAATAATGATAAAGATTGGCGACACATGATTAAATATCAATTATTTGATGTTTATAAAAGCGGTGTTATAAGTGTAAGTAAAGTACACGCGGTGTTATTAGGTACTCCTGATGATATTAAAGAAGCTAAATTAATTATTGAATCCGTTTTAAAAATATCAATAGAAATAACTGAAGTATATGAAAATAAATATGAATTTCCTGCTTTAATTAAAATTAGGGAGTTGGCATTAGAACATTCCGACAAATTATTTATTTATATACATAGCAAAGGAATGGTTAATCATAATCTAGGAAAGTATAGGATACAAACAGAACAAAGGTTAACACTAAGCACTTTATTAAATTGGGAAAGCACCTTATATATTTTTGAAAAATATCCAACCATACAAAAGGCCGGATTAATGCCTGCTGAAAAAGGATGGATATGGTTTAATTTTTGGTGGGCAAGAGCCTCGTATATAATATCATGTAGCCCTATAGAAGTTAGTGATGATAGATTTGTATGCGAAAATTGGTTAGGCGAGAATGGCAATCAACATTGGAATGACAGTTATTCTTTAATTAACAACAACATATCTTTTTCAGCAGACCCTTCAACAGACATATGGACTAAAACATGTAATGTAACATTTTACTGTTAGAATTATACGCTTGTAAAAATTGAATTATAAATAAAGTATAAAGATATCCCACTAAATATAATAGTCATGTCGGAACAAGAACTCGCCACCAAGTATCAACAAAAAACAGATAAGCAACATATACTAGACAATCCCGATACCTATATCGGGTCTGTTGAGGAGGTTGATTCTGAAATGTGTATCCTAAAGGAAGGAGTAGCAGCAGGAGTAGAAGAAAGCGATAGCTCAAATAAAATTATTCAAAAAACAATTCGTTACATCCCAGGCTTATACAAGCTATTTGATGAGGGTATTGTCAACTGTCGCGACCACGTGATTCGCATGGCCCAAGCAGAAGCAGATGGAAAGCCCAATGTAGTCCCAGTGACTTATATTGACGTATCCATTTCTACTGATGGCACTATTTCCATGATGAATGACGGCAATGGAATTGACATTGCGATACACCCAGAATATAACATATGGATTCCAGAGTTGATTTTTGGGCATTTGCGGACATCTACCAATTACGATAAAACCGAGAAAAAGATTGTTGGTGGCAAGAACGGGTTCGGATTCAAGCTTGTGTTAATCTGGTCTACTTATGGGCAAGTAGAGACCGTGGACCATGTGCGCCGATTAAAATACGTCCAGGATTTCAGGGATAACTTGGACGTTATTGGCCAACCAGTCATTACAAAAATCCCAGGCAAGTCTAACATTAAACCCTATACAAAAATCACCTTTCAACCGGATTATGCGCGTCTAGGAATTGACGGACTATCACCTGATATGCTTCAGCTATTGAAAAAGCGGG
>Ga0214919_10002477_pt1 | contig 29034 bp, 29 predicted proteins | sample LL1503_MetaG_FD_177994 | JGI IMG/M metagenome (GOLD analysis project Ga0214919, IMG submission 177994) | Freshwater microbial communities from Lake Lanier, Atlanta, Georgia, United States - LL-1503 | ecosystem: Environmental > Aquatic > Freshwater > Lake | place: USA: Georgia | collected... | reverse complement strand
GGAATATACAATGAATTTATCGGAGCATTTATGCGTAGATAAAGAAATATATTCTGGAGTTTACGAAGGAATATACAATGAATTTTGTAAAGTAAACTACTTTTGAATATTTATAAACATAAATTTTTACCAGACACTATCTTGTTCAAGCTAATTTGCTTTTCAAGAAATCCACAAGTTCTTGTAGTTCTTGAATAATTTTAATAAGCTCACATATCTCAAGATTGAGATTAGTGATTTTCGCTTTTTTAATGTTGAGTAACTCAACGTTATTAGTCTCAGATTGCGATTTATTTCTTGACAGAAAAGATGGCATACATGATGTGAAACAACCTATTTTAGTAAGTTCTTCACTTTCGATCATATGCACAATCATTTCTACATCATCTTTGTCACCATTGAGCTTATGTAGCAAACATTGTTTACTTTCCAGCATCGATTGAGCTATTTCTAATGGAGTGCCTATCTTGACGCTGTGCCATTTTGATGTCCAAGTATCTAGATATTCAATTTTGGTTGAAATATCAAATCCTTTCTCAATCAAAAATTCGATCTTACTCATATCGAAATTCACGAGAGCCTTAATCAAATGGGTAGTCAAGAATTTTTGAAAAGCAGGAATAGACTTGTAATTTACCCCTTTATGCTTGAAAGCATCCAATATACTTGGATATTGGTAGACATATTGTGGCAACACCTTTAATGCCTTACTTGCGTCAATGCTTATCATGTACAATGCAACATCCCGAATGGTTTGTGCATCATCAATTGATAAAGCCGCGAATATGGATCCTTTGATCACATCTCCTAATCCAGTATCGATATCCATATCATTAAATATCGAATAACCTTTTAAGATTGCTAAGATATCATTAAGAGAATAGTGGATACCTCTAATAAATTGAGTGATTGACATAGTAGGAGTAAATAAAAACTAAAACTAAATAAGTTGTAAAAGTAATATTTTTTTTGATAATGTTCTTATATTATTTTTTATACCATAATATATTTATACCATCAATTTTTTTTGTAAAATTCTAAAAAATAACCTTAAATTTATACTAAGGCTTCGGATTACTCATATAAAATACTTAACCTATGTTTCCTCACTATAATTATAAAAATCTATATTTGACATATTATGAATATAAATATCCACAAATATCTCTTACTTGAAATTCATCCAATAAATAGTCCATTATACTATTTAAACCATTGTCATTTGTAATAGTATCATCAACAATCCCATCATAAACTAACATAAAGCTATTTCTATGGTATAAACAAAGAATATTTTCTATTCTTGAATCATTTAACTCTTCTTTTGATCTCTTTGCAAAATAATCTAGATTTTCCATATATTTTTCATCAATACATAAATTCAATTCTAACATTTTTCTTAAAACGATTGCTAAACAATTCATTTCACGATGCGTAAATTGTGAATAAAAATGAAAAAAACTTAATGGATCATTAACTAAGATTGCACCATTATTCAATAAATATTGGAGTGTTTGCGGTTGTTTGTATGATAATACCATTTCTGACATAGTTCCTCTACATCGATGAGAAATACATGGAAATGAAATATCATATTGATCATATTTAGTATTAATATCAAACCCAAATGAAATTATTTCTGACATCATATCAATATCATCATTAGCAACAGCATGTACAAACATTTCAGCCCATTCTTGTATACATTTATGATATGTATGGTATTCAATACCATATTGATCTAATATATCAAGCGCGCATCGTAAGCCAAATATTTCCTGTGGTAATTTCAACAATACTTCTTCAGAACTATCATTAGTACATATTGAATTGATAATAATTTTAATTGATTCCAAATATTGAATATTGTGCTCTCCATTTATATATGAATGTAAACGTTTAAATTTGTATTCTCTTAGTAATAATTCAATCGATGTGAAGTATTTCTTATGTATATGTGTTTTTTTTCTATCACTATTTAAGTCTATTAAAAACTTTGATAAAAAATTGAAATTTGATTCATACAACATTTTTATTGTTTCAAAATGTCCACTTTTAAAACATATAATTAACATGGTTTCTTTTTTATTCCAGTGATGTAAGATACACTTTAGAATATTTAGTTCCCATTTAATACTTTCTTCTTGGCCTTCATGTTTTTCTATTGGATGTTGTCCAATATGTCTATCAAATTCAAATTTTGATAATGTAAACTCAAATGAAGTAATAACATTGCGAATTTCATATATAATTTCTAAATAACTCACAATACTATTAATTATATCATATAATGAGTCAACATTATATATCTGAATAACAGATAATAACATAAATTGACATTTATTTGTCAAATAAAAATATTCCTTCATAGTTGAAATTACTGAAGTAACATCTTTTTTTGTTGGACTATTCCCCAACAAATCAAACAAAATATTTTCAGAAGTATCATTCATTTTTTTGGAATAGAAATTTGTTTATATTTTATAAATAAAATTATATTTTTAATAATCATCAATTTTTTTAATATAGATATTTTATAATTGATCTTTATCCAAAAATATATTAAAAAAATTGATTTTCTATAATAATAATAGTTATTTATATAAAATAAATGATAATAAATTAAATGGGTACACGAGGATTTTATGGTTTTAAGTATAATAAAAAATATTACATGATATTTAATCTATGTGATTCATATTTTTCTCATCTTGGTTTAAAATTATTGAAAGAAATAAGAACAATGATTAAAAATAATGAATTTGAAATATGGTTAAATTTATTTATTAATTTAGAAATTATTAATGAATATACAACACAAAAAAAAGGGATTGTGAAAGGTTCGTTTGTTGATGTATTAAATTCAGGATATATTTGTATTGAAAAAGAATGTTTCGATAAAATTTATTATCAAAACCTTGATGGAGAATTTTTTTATATATTAGATTTTGATAAAAAAAGATTTATAGTTAAGAAAACTGGATATCGTAGACAAAAATATAATTTATTTAATGGTGAAATTGATAAAGTATATTATGAAGAATCTGATGGAGAAGAATCAAGTGAATGTGATATACAACCCAAAATTTAATACAAAAATAGTAAAAAACTAAAATAAACATTTATAAACACTATAATTATAGTTAGCCTAAAATAACTGAAATAATATATTTTTTGATATAAAAATATAATATAAGAATATTATGACAAAAGTAAATAATTTATTTCCATATCAGACAGAAGATGAAATAGAATTAGGAATAGACGAAGCAGGAAGAGGATGTTTATTTGGAAGAGTTTACATAGCAGGTGTTATATTACCAAATAATATAATAGAATTATGTGAAGAAGAAAATATTGTAATTAAAGATTCAAAAAAAATGAATAAAACTAATAAGGAAAAAGCACGTGAATTTATAGAAAGAAATGCAATAGATTATACAATTGTTTATAAAGATAATCAATATATAGATCAATATAATATATTTAATGCAACAATGCATGGTATGAAAGAAGTTGTTGATAATATAACAATAAAACCTGATAAAATATTAGTTGATGGAAATAGTTTTAGAACATATAAAGATAAAAATAATAATAAAATAGATCATGAATGTGTTATAAATGGTGATAATACATATATGTCAATTGCAGCCGCATCAATATTAGCAAAGACATATAAAGATAAATACATAGAAGATATTGTTAAAGAATATCCTGATTTGAAAAAATATGATTTATTAAATAATAGTGGATACGGTACATTAAATCATTTAGAAGCAATTAAAATATTTGGTATATCTCAATTTCATAGAAAAAGTTTTGGAATATGTAAAAATTACTGAAAAAATATATAATTGGGATATATAATTATGGCAAAAAATAATTTTGATAGTGATAATAAAGATTTTGATAAATTTATAAATGTAAATATATATGTAAATGGATTATTTTTATTAGATAATGAAGAAGATAAACATATGAAACTTAAAATTAATTTATCAAATTTTGAAAATCATCGCAAAGAAAATTGTGATGTTTTTAAATCATATATTGAAGAAAAAATTAAGAAATATATTATATTAAAAATAAAAGAAAACAATATAAATATTATAGAATTGAGTAGAAAAAATAATATTCCAATTAAAAATATTCTATATACAATGTTTATTAATAATAGAATTGATAATATAGATATAATATGGAGTTCATCATCAATAAAAGAGTTTAAATATGTTCCTATTAAACATTATTTAGAATATGAAGAAGATACGTTAAATTTAAAGACTAAAAAATTTAAATTTAAGAAATCGTTCTAACCAGGATTCCTACCATAGTTTACAGAAAAGAACCGTTAATGAAATAATGCAATGAAAGTTCATCGCTATATTCCGGAGTTTACGAAGGAAAATCACAAAAATATTTATAAATTAACTTAATGCATAAATTAAACAGTTTTCAATGACTTCAAAAAACGTATTGTTTTAGGTTTATTTGTTTCATGTGCTATTTTGTAAATAACACTATAAAAAGAATCACCATGACCATGACTATGACCATGACCATGACCATAGTATTTCCAAAACCATGAACGATTTTCATGATCATCCAAAAATAAATTTGCATTTATTTTGAAGCCATATGCCAAAATCTCTTTCATTCCATCAATATCTTCGCTCCAAAATTTGCACATAAATAATTGTGCAAGTTGTTTTTGGCACTCGCTACATGTTTCATATGGAATTTTATATTTTGTCAATATGTCATGAAATAGTTCAATCTTAGCAAATACATTTGCTGGTAATTTCGGAAGAACTCCTCGATGAAAACAGCATATTTTTTCCAATATATAACGAATACACTGAATACAATGTGAGTCTTGGGATTTTTCTGAAAAACCAATAAAAACTAAATCCAAGACTGATAAATACAAACTTGGAACGCTAGATGAGTTCATATATGTCCGAATTGCATTGTTAATACAAATATTTGATGTAAAGTCAAAGCCCAAATCATGTAGTTGTTCTATTGTAGCAATATTGCCGTATAGAAAGACTTTAACCAAGTCATTGTTTGTATGAATGCATTCATTTACCATAAATATATACATATCACGCTCAATAGAATTGCTCATTTTAAAGATCTTAACTCTAAGAATTGTTAATAAATCAATGTAATTTAATAACATTTTCTTAGAAATAAGATTATCCAATGATAACTCATGTGATATAATGAGATAAAGACAGTCTGAAAAAATGTCTTTATTATGCAAATCACATATTCCATTTGCATATGACATTATAGCACTGACATCTAAATCCTTAATTGATTGAAAGAATTTATTGTTGTCATATCCAGGGATACAACTAAAAAATCCTCCAATTATGCAGGACTCGTGTGTTAAATAATGTTGGATTGACAATAAAGAATAGATCATTTTTACTAAACTTATTGGAAAATATATGTTAATTGTTGATTATAATATTTTATTTTTTTTTATTCATCAATTTTTTTATTTTATTATTAAATTTAATAATAAAATAATTTTTATTCATTTTTTATATTCATTTTTTATATTCATTTTTTATATTCATTTTTTATATTCATTTTTTATTCATTTTTATATTCATTTTTTATTCATTTTTTATTCATTTTTTATTCATTTTTATATTCATTTTTTATATTCATTTTTTTATTCATTTTTTATTCTTTTTTTATTCTTTTTTTATAGGAAGGTACGTGTAGGAAACCTAGGTTTCCTCACTGGTATGTGTAGGAAACCTAGGTTTCCTCACTGGTATGTGTAGGAAACCTAGGTTTCCTCACCTCATATTTAAACAACAGTTGCTTCATCATTCTTAACAAAACAATGAGTCATATATTGCATAATTTGTGTGTACTTAATTTGTGTTGGCATTGGACCCTGAAGAGCATTTCTAGAAATCATTACCTTCTCAATTCCATTAAATAGAGTTTGAAGTTCTCCAATAATCTTGAAAGTCTTCTTATCATCTGCAGCAATAATATCAGGGTTTGTTACCTTAGCATCCTTTACAAAACCTGTAATTGCAGTTAATGCATCAGAACGACTTACAAGAGTTCCTTGTGGAAGCTTCATAAAATCAAGAAGGAAAGGATGAACATGTAGCTTCTTATGAATTGCTGACTTTTCTTTGTCAGTAATCTTTTTCTGACCACCTGACTTATGTCCTACGTTCTTTTCTAGAATACTTACTTGTCTAGAAAGATACTCAGGCCATGCACTTTGAAATTGAGAATATGACTTATTAAACTTCTTGTATAATGTTTCAAGTTTATTTCTCTCTTCCTTAGAAACTACATTATCCTTAAAAAATCTGGATAACTCGACAAACTTATCACTTGTATAATTCATGAATTCCAAAACAGAATTAATATCGTATTCTTGAATAACAACTTCAGCTGCTTGTTGCTCATTTTCGATAACTTCAACTGATGATGATTCTTGAACTGGAGCTGATTCTTGAACTGGAGCTGATTCTTGGACTGGTGCTGATTCTTGGACTGGAGTGAATTCTTGGACTAAAGATGATTCTTGGACTGGTGCTTCACTTTGAGCGACCTTTACATTTTTGCCGCCCTTTTTGGCGGTAGATTTCTTAATTTGATTAGTGGTGGTTTGTTGTTCGACTTGCATTTTTTTCTATACAATATATAATTGCTATCTTTTTAAGTACTTTTAATAATAATAAAAAAAATTAATTTTTTATTAATTAATTAATGTATTTATTAAAAAAAATTATATTTTTTAATAAATTTATAGTAATAAAATCTAAATTTAATACACACATACTTTCATATTTTTAAATATTATACAATGAATTTATTGATATTTATATAAATATGTAATTTTACTATATAAATTACATATTTATATAAATATTTTCATAATTTTAATATTTATAATAAAAATTAAAACTTTGTCTAATATATATGTTAACTTTTATAATAGTAATTATATTAGTTATAATATTTATTTTATTAAATATGATATCTGGAAATAAGGAAAGTTTTTGTTATGGAAATGTTTATTGCAATGGAAATAATGATTCGTCATTATGTATAAATCAAACATGTAAAGATTGTGGACTACAATCAAAATGTGATCCAACAAAAAATTATCAAACACAATGTGGTTCAAATAAATGTATAAATGGCTGTTGTGATAATATGTAATGTTTATAAATTAAAAAATATATATTATTAAATAATAATAATGAATGAAATAAATGAACCATTATGTGTGATTTGTCCAAATTGTTTATTATTTGTTATAATTGAAAAATTAAATTGTCAAATATTTAGACATGGTATTTATATAGAAGATGGAAAACAAATAGATCCTCATTTACCAAAAAATATATGTGATAATTTATTTGAAAATAATAAAATTTATGGTTGTGGGAAACCATTTAAAGTTATATTAGAAAATAATAAATACATTGCAATAAATTGTGATTATTTATAATTATAAATACATTGTAATTAGATTGTGATTATTTATAATTATAAATACATTGCAATTTATTGTGATTATTTATAATTATAAATACATTGCAATAAATTGTGATTATTTATAATAAATACATTGCAATAAATTGTGATTATTTATAATAAATACATATTTTCTTAATTATTAGATGAATATATAGATAATTCTATAAAATTAATGTTTTCTCTACATAATGAACATGTTGGTTTTCTATAAATATTTAAATTTTTAATAATTTCGTCAAAACATTCTGAACAATAATAATGATTACAGTTTGTTTTTACACAATCATTATTAATATTATCTAAACATATTGGACATTTTATATGTGAATATTCATTATTATTTTCTTTATTTACCATATTTAGATTTATAGACCAATTTTTAACATGATATTCACTTTCAATTGTGAATACATATCTATAATCAAACAGTTTATCAATTCCAATATGTATACCTTTTAATAATTTATCATTTTTATTATTATTATATAATGAATAAAAATTATTTACAATATTATTATGATCAAATGAACAATATTTTACTAAAAATACAATTGATATACTTACTATAAAATCTATAATAGAACTAATTCCTTCAATACTAAATATCATATCATAATTATTATATTCTACTAATGCTAATAAAAATCCAATAATTTTTTGATATATATATTTAATTTTTTTTATATATACATTTGTAATAGCTTCTATTTGGTATATTTTAGGATAAGATATTTTAAGACCATATTTTTTTGAAAGTATTTTTATATCTAAAAAACTTTCATTTTTTAATAAATCAATAAATATTTTAATTATTGGATATACAAAAATATTATTTTCAAATTGTCGTGTACATAGCATACCAAAAACTGTAAAAGCTTTATCAATAATATTATTCATATAAAAATCAATATTGTGTATATAGTTTTTATTTATATAATCTTCATGTTCGTCAAAAAATATATTAATGTATGCATCATTACAATCGTTAAAAAAATGCGTGGTTTCCCTACACAATAAACATTTTTTTTTCGTCATTTTGAATTTTATTAATATTTTATATTTTTGATATATATAAAAAATATAAATCAATTTTTATAAATAGTGTGAGGAAACCTATTTACAATCAATTTATCGGATGATTTATCCGTAGATAAAGAACTATTTTCCGGAGTTTACGAAGAAAAATATATTTATTAAAATATATTTAGTAGATTTTTTTTCTTGGAAGATTATATACTAGTTATTATGATAAAATGTATGTATATTTATTCTTTTTTTTTAAGTTTAATAATAATATATTTACTTAATAAAGATTTAAAACATATAAAATTAAAACTATATGAACAAATAGATACTGATATTTGGATAAAATTGTATTCAATAATAACGATTGGGTTAATTCATTTAATATGGTTATTTTATACTATATTTTTAAATTATAATGATGATAGCTATATATACGGATTTCCATTATTATTATTAGTTCCATACATTATATATATTTATGGAGAATTTAGAACAATTACAGATAAAACAATTGCTACACAAAAATTAAATAAATATATAAATTATTTAATGTCAATATACATTGTTTTATTAATAATATTTATAATAATTCCGGTAAAACAAAAACAAAACATAGTATTAAAAATAAGAGAAGAAATAAATAAACTTATTTTTTTCTAAATATATTTCTTACTAAATTATCTTCTATTTCACTGATTGATGTTTTTTTATAATTTTTAATTATTGGAAGAAGATAATATGTATCTATAATAGAATATATTTTATTATACATATTTTCTTCAATATTTATATAATCTATTTTTAAATTAAAATAATCATCTAATACAGATTCTATATACTTTTTTATTAATAAATCTTCTTTTGTAAATACTAATGTTTTAATTTTTTTACAAAATAATGTTAATGATTCAATTCTTTTTTTTTTTTCTAATTCTATTGATTCATTTAATATATATTCTTCATATTTTAATATTTCATTATTTGATATTTCAATTCCTTTTAATAATTGTTCATCATTATATTTATCAATATGTGAAATATCTTGATTATGCATATTATTTTCGTAATATTGTTGTTTTGATATATTTATAGCCATCATTATTTCATCATCAATATTATCTTCATCGAAATCTATTAATCTTTCTTTAATTATTGAATCTGGTGGTCTTATGTAATCTTGATCTATATCAAGATCATTTAGGTTTTCTTTAATTATTGAATCATGTGGTGTTATACAATCTTGATCTATATCAATATTTTTTTCAGGTAATTCATCTGAATTTTGAATAATATTTTCATTGCATTCTGGTTTTTTTCTGTATAATGATTTTTTTTTATATTGTTTTTTATTCATCTTATTATATTTAATTAATAATTATTTATATAGATTTATTTATAATAATATTCATATATTCAAATATATAAATTATAATAGAAGTATTAAGTAAAATTTTTTCTGAATTATTATTAAGTTTATATCCAATATTTGTAAAATTTATAAATCTTCCAATTTACATACAAATGTGGACTAGATTTTTGACATATATGGTTATATCATCTTTTTTTGTAAATTGGAAATTTATAATAAATAATATTTTTACAAAATATAGTATATTTTTAATAATTGTTACATTATTTCATGTTTATACATCATATCGTGGTTTTCAATTATTAGATAGTGGTATAGCATATGTAATTTTTTATACATATCCGTTAATGATTTTAATAATGAGTGGGCATAAAATAAGTGCTTTAATGTTATTAACTATTGTTGGTATTTATATTTTATCTCAACAAAATACAGAAAAGAATCATCGCTATTTTCCGGAGTTTACGAAGGAAAATATGTCAAATAAATCAGAAGAATATTTCAAATATGAAGGTGTATTTATGATGATATTAGCCGCTTTTAGTGAAGCAATAATATATTTTATTATAAGAAATATAAAAACTGATAATAATTGGAATCATTTATTTATATCATACTCTTTTGGAGCATTAATTTTATCAATATATTATTTAAAAAATATTAAAAATATTGAGTCATTTACAGAAAATAACCGTAATGATATGAAGGAAAATGCAAAAATATTTTTATATGATTATTTGGATATCTTTTTAGATTTTATGCTATATCTAGATTAAAACCTGAAATATACTCTTCACTTTCATATATAGATATATTAAGTGCTTATGTATATGGTATTATTTTTTATAATTATTGGAACATTAATGATTATAATACCTAATTTAGTTAAATATAGTTAGGAAAATATATTTTTATCTAAAATGATATAATATTATTATATTTTCTAAAAAAAGAAATATCAATATTATTTGCTTCCATTAAAGTATCATTCCATTTTCTAAATGAAATGATATCATTTTTTTTGTATAATAATTTTTTACACACGCACATATTATTACCTAATTCATTATCGTATATTTTATATGATAAATAAACATCATCCCTAATTGTTACTAACTTATCATTATATATTTTATTAAATATTTCAGAATCAGCATAACATAACGGTTCATAAATTACTTCAGAATGATCTTTATTAAATTTAGTATATTTTTTCAAATAATATTTGTTGTCAATTTGTATTAATGAATAATATGTAATTATTTTTGTATGTATGTTTTTTCTACAACAAATAAAAAAATCTTCAATATCAAAAAATTTACATGTATTAGAAAATACATCTATTTTAGATAATAAAGATTGTTCATCATCTAATGTATTAATTGAATCTATTGTATCCATTTTATTGTATATTGTGTATCTTTTTGTTATATATTATATTACAATATATTATAAAAAAATATTAATCATTTTTTTAATCAAACCAACCTGTTATAGCGAATCTCGAATATTTAACATTTGGAGAAACATGTGATATAAAATGTGGAATTCCTGTGTTAGGCGGTACATTAAATATTACGAAACTATTAAATGTTGGTACATATGACTCTATTATATCTTTTCTATCATCACTCATAAAATGTAATATACCTCCATATTGTGGCTTCCAAAATTTAGTTAAATATATTACAAATGCTAGTCTTCCATTTCCTTTGTCAGAATGCGGTGATAAAAAATTACCCGCTTTATATTTAGATAAAAATAGTGTTGTTAATCTATTCAATCCTAATCCTGTTATTTCGTTTAATTTATCAATAAAATCTTTAGAGTTGAGTGTTTGTCTTAATGTAAATTCGAAATATGACATATTAAGGTTATTCATCGAACGATTGAATATATATGTAAATTTATCATTTCCAAAAGAACTATTTACATTTTTAATTTGAAGTGTATTTGCTTTTTCATTTTGAAGACTTATTTTTTTTTCATATTTCATTTTATCAATACCCGTTGCTAATGACCAATTTTTTTCTAAATATACAAATTGATATAATTTTTCTGCAAAAATTTGTTCCATAAAATTATCTATTTTAAGTTTTTCTTTTTCTTTAAATTGTTTTTTTAAATTTTCAATATCTTCAAATTGATTTATTATCATATTATAAATTATCTATTATTTTTATTGGTTTATTTATACGTATTTTTTTGAACCATCTTTATTAAATAATAAATCAATCAATTGTGATGTTCCATAATATTCAACCAATGATCTTTTTTTTAATTTAATAAGTTTATTAAGGAAATCATCAGTATTTAATGTTTCGCGATATGATATAACTATAAAAACAGTCATTATATGATAAACCGTAACGATTTTCTAAAAAATTATATACATCCATTTTTCTTATAATATTTTATTTATTAAATTTTATCTAAAAATTTTTAATATTTTTTTTATAAATTAAACTAACTGTTTCACATACTAGAGTTTACGAAGGAAAATACATAAAAATATTTAAGATTTATAAAGGTATGCGTAGGAAACCTAAGATTTCTTCATTTTTAATTATCAATTGATTTTATTATACTTGTCCAATATATAATTTTTTTTATATCATTTGTTTCATCAACTAATTTCATTATGTTTGCAGAACATTCTTTTTCTCTAATATGACGTAAATTGAGATCATTAAATAGTTTATATTTATAGTAACTCAGTTTTTCAATAAATGTTCTAGCAGGTTGTAATAATAACTCTTTTGAAGATTTATCATATTGGCAATCAATATTATTAAATTTCCAGTCATAATCACATATTTTTATTTTTAATAATTCTTTTGCTTCTTCACTTGTGTAATCAATATTTCTATTTCCGTATATATTTTTCAAAAAATAGATTAAATATAAATATCTATAAGATAATTGATTTGATACAATATAATTATCCAAATAAGATAATGATATAAATTTATCTGAATGACATATTTTATATAATATTTTATCATATTGTTTTTCAGTTATTATTTTTTTTCCATCTTTTGTAGGATTTGTTATACATAAATCTTTTTCATTAAACCAAGATGGAAGCATGTAGTATTGTTTTTTACTCATTTTTTAATTATATTTAATATATAATTAAAATAAATAAAATAAATAAAATAAGAAATTAAAAATCAATTTTTTTATATATATAAACTACAGAAAAGAACCGGAATGAAATGAAGGTTTATCGCTATACTCCGGAAAATAACCTTAAACTTACGCTAAAAGCTCCAGTTTACTACATATATTATTATTTGATGCAAATAAAAAAATGATTTATATTATTTATACATTTATTTTTAAATATAAATATAAAAATTAATAAAAATGAAAGAATATAACTCTTTTCCATATACTCAAGTTTTTATATTTTTTATTCTAAAATATAAAATATATATGCCATTTCCAGATTATGTTTGGAATAAATTATATAATGCTATTGACATTGAAATAAGTGATTATTTTATGAATACCCTAAACGATACAGTAAATGAATCAATATCTTCAAAAAATATTTTTAATAAAATTGTTTCAAATAAATCTTATGATGAAATATTAGAATTTTTATCAATAAATTATTGATTCATATTAAAATCAACCACAATTGGATAATGATCTGAATCATATTTACCACAATATTCTTCATATCCATGATATATAAAAACATTATAAACTTTTTTGATTAATCCTTCTGATAATAATATATGATCGATTACAGAATAATCATCGACATCTCCAATACAATTCATATTTTTATCATACCAATCACTATAACGCTGTTTTTTATCAATATAATTTCCAACACTATATAAATTATACATATTTTTATAATCACCATAATTTCCTTTCAATATATTTAATACTTGAGATATTGGTTTATTATCATTTATATCAAGAATAATTCCATCAAAATCATTCATATCACCAATAACAATCACTTCATATTCAATTTCCATATAAATATATATTATATTTTGTAATATTTGTGCTTGTGCTTCTCTTTCTGCACATCTCATTGGATCAGTTGGATATGCTAACAAATGTGCACTAATTATTACTAAATACATATCATTTATTTTATATTCTGTTATATAATGTTTGCTAACTCCAGTTGTACCTGTTCCATTGTATCCACATTGTGAACCTATAATAGGATATATATATCTATCTTCTGTTCTATATAAATTTATAATTGGGTCAATCTTTGTAATCATTCCAACATTTTGACCGGTTGAAGTATCAGTGCCTTTTTTAAGATATGATTTATAATTAGTTTTATTATCCAATTTATCAATAACCATATTTAATTCATCACAACCTTCTACTTCACATAAATTTATTATATCAGGATTCAATTTATTTATTACTTGTGCAACATTATCCAAATGTTTTAGTGCTTCTGTTTCATTTTTCCAAGTACATGAACCAGGACAATCAAAATTACTATAATAATCAACAAATAACCATTCTACATTATATTGTACTAAACGTAATGAATTACTATTATTTCGTCTATCTTGGATCGGGTATTGAGTATTTGGACATTCTGTATCTGTTTTTACTAAATATAATAAAGATGTTAATAATATATATTTGAAAAATTTATACATATTATACTCTTATATAATATTTTTTGGAGTTTACGAAGAAAAATTCTCGCCATATATATTGATAAAATCATCCTTAAAATTTTCATATGTAAAAAATATTTTGAATTTTTGATAATTTTGAATAATTTTATCAATAGAATATTTTTCTTTTATTTTTAATGATTTTATCTTATCAGAATGCGTATCTTTATAATTTTGCATTAATTCTTTATAATATTTTTGCATAATTTCTAAAAATGATTTTTCACCTATAAACTCTGAAAAATTAATATAATCATCGCGAAATAAACAAAGAATTGACAATAATGTCATTTTATCAAAATTATTAACTTTATTTGATTTATAATTATTTATAATATGATATTTTATATAACTAAGTTCAAATGAATTTTCATTTATTCGCATTTTTGAAAGTAGTTCTTTATCTACTAATAAATCATTAATTTCATTCCGGTTTTTTTCTGTATTTAATATAAAAAATCCATTTTTATCATAAAAAAATTGTTCAACAATACTTTTAATATCACAACCAATTGTCTCAAATGAATAATGTAAATTATTTTCTATTTTTTTAAAATATTTATTTATATCATTTTCTTCTTCAATATTATAATCCAACATTGATGTTAAAATAAATAGTAATATATCTTTTTTATTTTTAATGATTTCTTTCAATAAATGATATTCTTCTATATCTGATATTTTTGGGTTTAAGTATTCTTCAATTAAAAATATTTTTTCTTTTACTTTATCTGATATATTTGTCATATTTGTTGTTGCATTTGAACGAAGTAATTTTTGCGAATCATCTTCATTTTTATTGAAATCTTTATTTATTATATTTTTTATTTTTATAAATAATGAATAAAAATCTTTTTTTATTATATTTTTTAAAAAATATGAAATATCTATTTCATTAAATTTTTCTTTATTTAATGTTCCAAATATATTTTTATCTAATTTATTTTTTTCAACTGTTTCTTTATATTCGTTTAGCATATTTTCATATAATTTATTATTATTAATCTCAGTACCATCTAAAACTTCTTCAATAGAATATGGCTGAATACATAAAAAATTTTTGTTAAATTGTTCTTTTAATGTTAATTGTGGAATTCTTAAAATATTATAATTTAAATTATATTCTTTATTTTTAGATGTTTTATTAATTAACCTATTATATTTTACAACTGTGTAATTTGATTTATTATATAGTATTTCATTTAATAAATAAAATAAATCTTTATAAGATTTTTTTTTTTCAATAATAAAATCTTTCCATTCATTTATTTTTGTTATAATATCTGATTTTAATTTTTCAATTCCATTATTAATCATTTTCATTATTTTTAATACAAACTCTGTTATTATATGATATTGTTGACTAACAAATATTAATTTATCTAATTCCATAAATCTTATATGTTCATCTGTTTTACATAAAATATTTTGATAAAAATTATTTCTATTACTATTTTCTATTGTTTTTATATTAAAATAATTATTTTTTAGTAAAAAATCGAAAATGTTATCAATTGGTTTTATAAATATATTTCTAAATTTTTCAAAACTTTTAAACGTCATATTTTCTTCAAAATAATGATAAAATAATAATATTATTTCATTTTGGGTAAAATTATAATTTAATATATGATCATGTGTTTTAGTTAAGTCTATATCTTTATTAAAATATATATTTAACGATTTCTTATTTTCATTTACTAATTTCATATAAGATTCAAAAAAATAATGTATTATTAAATAATTATTTATCTTTTTTTCATTATTATTTTTTTGCTCATTTGCAATATTAATTATTTTTTCAAGATGAATAAATCCTTCTGCATTAGGTGTTATATTACTTCCATTTATACATTCATAATCTTCATATGGATCTATAAAATCAACTGTTAATTGTAATTTTTCTTTATTTTCAGTATGTGATGACATTTTTATATCAAACCCAAATTGATTTGCCTTTTTAATTATTTTTTTTTCAAATGAATTTATATATTCGAATTCCAATATTGTATCATACTTTTTATTAATATTTAAACATCGTGAATTCATTAAAAATTTTAAATCAATATCTGATAAAAATTGGTTTTTATCAATAAAAAAATCATTTTCTTTTTCAATAATTTTATATAATTGATGAATATTTAAATTTATATTGTTTTTTTGATTTTTCTTTTCATAATCTCTATGTATTTCAAATCTTTTTTTAGATTTTTGTTCAGATGAACTACCGCTTCCTACTTCAATATTATTTACTTTTATTGTTCCTTCTATATTACTTTCCACATTTGATTCATTGTAATATGTTATATCAATTTTTATTGCGCCCATTTTTTCAAGTAATTGACATATTGTTTTTAATTTATATTCTATTCTTTTGAATGAATAATTATCGAATGATAAATAAGTTTCTTCTGTTGAAAACTTAATTTTTCTATAAATTGTATTTGGTTCAATTATATTTTCCAAAAAATAAATAGATTTTAAATTTTCTAGTTTTAAATTTTTTTTAATATTCTTTTTTAATTTATCATATTTTGATTCTTCTGATTTAATTATTTTATTTATTTCATTTAATTTATATAAAATAATATCTTTTAGATAATAATTTAAACATACTATTTTATTTTTATTTAGATATTTTAATGATTTAGAATTCCAATGGTAAAATTGATTAGTTGGAAATATAACATATTCGGCATCTAATAATTTTATAATATTTTGTTTCGTTATTTCTATATCACTATATGATTTAATATAACCTAATGATAAATAAGATATATTAAAACTATTTTTTATTCTAAGTTCATCCAAATTATCTGATGGAAATATATTATTATAAATATACGTATATATATTACTATTTGACATTATTTATAATAAATTGAGATTAAAAAATAAATGATATTTATTTTAAATTACTGAAAAAAAAATATATAGAAAACCTAATCTTTCTTCACAAGGAAGGTATGTGTAGGAAACCTGGGTTTCCTCACTCCTAGGTTTCCTCACTCACTTTTATATTAAAAATCCATATTTTCTTTTTTTATTTTGAAAAATATTTATATAAATATGTTGAGGAACAAACTGAATTGCATCAATATTATTTTTTAGTGCAGATTTACATACTTCTTCTGTTCTTAAATCATAAGGAACAAATTGTAGATTTAAACCATTTTTTTTAACCGCATATTCACATATATAATGGTCTTTATATATGTCGTCAACATATTGAAATGCATTACCATTTTCTTCTAATGCTAATTTACATATATATTTGCTTTTATTTTTTACAAATCTTAATGTATAGCCATTTTCTTGTACTTGTCTTTTACAAAAATCTTGATCATTCCAATATATAAAATCTTCTATAAATTTTGCATCTTTCATATTAATTATAATTTTATCTGTTACATATAATCCATTATCGTACATATTTATAAATGCATCATCTGGAACACTTACACTAACAATATAATATGCTTCATAATTATTACACATTAAATGTATATCCTCTTTTTTGAAAAATACGATTCCATCTATTGATTCTATTTCACTATAATAATTCTCTTTATCAACGATTGAATTATTAAATATATTTAATCCATCATCATATATGATTCTATTGTAATCTAAACATGATATGTTTAATATTTTATAAAATAATTGATTTTGGTATATTTTATTAAATTTACTACCTAACATTATATATATATTTATATTTTATTTCTTTATATATATAAAAAGATATTTTTTAATATATTAAATGAGTAAAAGATATAAAGAATGCTATTTATGTAATAAAAAATTTGGAAAACATATAATATATGAACATTATTTTAAGTGTTTACATGAAAAACATAAAGATGAATCAGGTATAATAGTCTTTATAAAAGGTTATTCTGAAATATCAAATGAATATTATTTTTTTTATGTAAAAGTTGGATTATATAGTAAATTAAAAGATTTAGATAATTTTATAAAAAAAAAATGGGTTCAATGTTGTAGACATTTCAGTCAGTTTAGTGATCTTAATGATAGAGATTTAATTTATAATAAAAATATGAAAATATCAGATTTAATTTTTTATACATTATTATATACATATGATTTTGGAACAGAAACAAATATAATTATTCAAATAGATTCTGAATTGAAAGGAAAAGAAAACAATAAAAATATGGAAATATTATTACAAAATGATAAACCTTTTATTAAATGTCGTAGATGTGATTTAGATTCAAAATATATATATGATTTTCATGCATATTGTAATGATTGTTCTAAAAATATTGCAAATGATGCAAATGATGCAAATGATGCAACTGATGATATTGAACTATATTTAATAAATAATTCTCCGCGAATTGGATTATGTGGTTATATGTTAAATATAGAAGAAGAACCAGATAATAATGAAGATACTGATGAATACTCTGATGAAGCATCTGATGAAGACTCTTATGAAGCATCTGATGAAGATACTAATGAATACTCTGATGAAGATACTAATGAAGATACTAATGAAGCATCTGATGAAGACACTAATGAAGATACTAATGAAGACACTAATGAAGACACTAATGAAGACACTAATGAAGACATAAATAATAATAAAATTTAGAAGATTATAAACTCTAGTAAAAAAAACAATAATGTTACAAAAATATTTAAAGAAATTATCGTTATAAATAATATGATTAAAAATAATATTGAAATAATACCTAATAAAATATTATTATCTATAAAAAACGCTATTGACCCTCATAATTGTAAAAACATGATTGATATAACCGAAAATATTGGATATAAACGTGTTAGTTTATATACTGATAAAGATGGTGTTGAACACTTTGATGATAATAGTCGTAAAGGTCTTCGCTGTATTGTTGATGATCATAATTTTGCAAAACAATTAGAAGAAATTATTTTTGATTACATTCCAAAAATATATAATAATATGAAGTATCATTCAATAAATCCTAGGTTTAGATATTTGAAATATGATAATTGTGGATATTTCGCAAGACATTCTGATAGTCCATATATAGTTGATGAAAAAATATCATTAATAACAATATTAATTTATCTAAATTGTGAATACACAGGTGGTTTTACTACTTTTTTTAAAGATATCAATGATAGAAGAGGATTTACATTGATACCTGAAACAGGTATGATATGTTTAATGGATCAAACTATTGGACATAAAGTTCCACCAATTATAAAAGGTATAAAATATGTTGTTAGAACGGAATTGATGTATATTTCTATATAAACTCTGGAAAATAGTTCTTTATCTACGGATAAATCCTCCGATAAATTCATTGTAAATTTAATAAGTTATAAAATTTACTATTATTTTTAAAAATTTAAGTATCTGGCATTGATAGTAAACTGGAGCGTTAACATAAGTTTACGGTTATGCTAGAAAGAAAATAGCAATGAATTTATCGAAGCATTTATGCGTAGATAAAGAACTATTTTTCGGAGTTTACGAAGGAAAATACATTTAATGAACCAAACTATTAGATATAAAGTTCTACCAATTATTAAAGGTATAAAATATGTGGTTAAAACAGAATTGATGTATTTTCCTTTGTAAACTTCTGAAAATAACCTTAAATTTACGCTAAATCTCCAGTTTACTACATATTTGCGAGGAAACCTAAGTTTCCTACACATACAGAAAAGAATCGGAGCTTTAGCGTAGATTCATCGTTATACTTTGGAGTTTACGAAGGAAAACAAAAAATAATAACAATACAATTTATCTCGGAAAAAATACAATGGAACAATACTTTTTTAAAAAATATATTTTATTAAAACTATATTAATAAAATAATCAATAATCATAACTCGTAAAATATCATGTTTTTTTAATCGTAAAATAAATCGGAAAAATGCTCGGAAATTAAAAAAACCATATTTTCATTTTTTTAATTTTAAAAATGGGATTCTTTTTTTTAACTTTTTTAAATTTTTTAGATCGTCTTTTTTCAACTTCAATTTTTTTCAAATCGGTTTTTTTAATTTCCGAGAATTTTTCCGATTTATTTTACGATTAAAAAAACATGATATTTTACGAGTTATGATTATTGATTATTTTATTAATATAGTTTTAATAAAATATATTTTTTAAAAAAGTATTGTTCCATTGTATTTTTTCCGAGATAATTTTATGCAAAAATAAAGACAAGAACTGAAACGAATTAACAAGTTCTTCAATATTTTTCGAAGTTTATGAAGAAAAATATATATGGAGGTTAATCTCTATTTATCATAATTTTAGGTAAAGTTAGAATTTGGTATAAACCACCTGGAAAATTTTTATTTATTGATATATTAGTATTTAAAAATAGAATGAATTTATCGGAGGATTTATCCGTAGATAAAGAACTATTTTCCGGAGTTTACGAAGGAAAATACAATAATATATTAAATTTTAAAATGAATATTTGAAAAATTATGTTTTCAGATGGTTTATATCTACAACTAGGCAAAGTTGCAGATAATTTTTTTTCCATGTCAATTAAAAAATTATAATTATATTTAAAAAAATAATTATATATATATTTAATAGAAATAAAATGTCATTTGATAATAAATTATCAATAAATTATAAATGTATTAAATGTAATAAATTTGAATCATCTTTGTTTGATGATATAAGAAGACATTATTGTAGAAAAAATCCGTGTAAAAGTTCTTTATCAAGTATATTTTATTCAGATGATCAATTAATTTGTTTAAGCTTAATACCTTACTATTATGATACGCTAAATGTAGAAATTCATGAAATAAATTATTTGAAAAAATCAAATATTATTTATAAAAATAAAATGGAATTATTTGAAGAATTAAGATATATTGAAAAAAATAATATAAAAACATGTAAACATTGTAATAAAGAATTTAATTTAGCTAGTGAACTAAAAAAACATTTGATAATATATTGTTTTTATGAATATATAAATAAAAAAATAGATAAAGATAAAAAATTAAATAATATTGATATAAATGGTTCAGTTAATAATTTATATAATTGTTCTGAAATAAATACATTAAATAATACAACTAATAATAATACAACAAACAATACAACTAATAATAACAGTATAAATATTATTATCGACCCTGATAAAAAAAATAGTGTTATACCTTTTGATGAAGAATGGGATATTTCAAAAATTACTATTGGTGATAAAACAAGATTTATGGTTTCACAATTTATGTATACAGAATTATTAGAAGAAATATTGAAAAATAGTATGAATCTAAATGTTATTATTGATAACGAAAATGATTCTGGAATTGTATACAAAAATAATATTGACAAATATATTAGTATGAAATTAAAAGATATTATATCAAACACAATGGAAAAATTAAATTTTCATCTAAACGATATAAATAGTTCTGATGAAAATACATTGAAAGAAATAAAAACATATTCTCGACAAATTATTAATCAAAAATACAATGAATTTAAAAAAAGAGAAGATATACAAAATGGTGTAAAAAATTGTATGTCTATAATTTATGACAATAAAAAAGATGATGCAAAAAATATTGCACAAGATGTTATAAATGATAGTAAAAGTAAAGAAAAATTGAATATAATAAAGATATAAAAAATATCATAATTTACAATGAATTTATCGGAGCATTTATGCGTAGATAAAGAAAATACATAAAATAACCAAAATGAAATGAAGGTTAGTTACTATTTGTTCTAAAATAAATACATTAAATAACAAATAATAATAGATCCCAATAAAAAAAAAGATAGTATAATACCATTTGATGAAAAATGGGATATTTCAAAGATTAGTATTGGCGATAAGTCAAAATTTATGTATACAGAATTATTAGAAGAAATATTGAAGAATGATATAAATTTAAATGTTATTATTGATAAAGACAACGATTCCGGCATGGTATATAAAAATAATATTGATAAATATATTCAAATGAAATTAAAAGATATAATATCAAATACAATGGAAAAATTAAATAATCATCTAAATGATATAAATAAAGATGATAGTCGTTCATTTCATGATAAATAAAAAAAGTGATTAAATATATGTAGTAAACTGGAGCTTTAGCGTAAGTTTATGGTTATTTTCCGGAGTTTACGAAGGAAAACAAAAAGGTGTTAAAAATATATGATGCAATAAATATGGCTAAAAATATTATTATTGATAGAGACAATACAGAAGAATATTGGATATAAAAACTAAATAGTATTTTATTTCGAGCATAGCTCTCTAGTTTACTATACTTAAAAAAATATTCATTTTTAACTAAACAATCTTAATCTCTATATTACTATAACTTTTAGTTATATTGTTAAAATTTCTATCTCCAAAATAACATTTTTTAAATATTATTTGTAAATTATTACTAAATTTATTTAAATTTTTTTCACTCAATATTATATCAATTAATCTTCCAAAATATGTATTTATATTTCCTTCTATAAATTCTATATTCTTAACTTTTGGAAAATTATCAAAAAATGTTCCAAAATGATTATAATTATGATCATAAAAATCAAATACAATATGTGTTACATAATTATTTTTTAAATCGGAAAAAATAATCTTTTTTCCACTTTTATTTGCTTTACCACTAAATTCAAATTTTTCTAATTGATAAAAATATTCTATTTTATTTAAATAAAATTCATATTCTTTGCTAAAATCAATCTTTATTTTTTTTGCATTTAATGGTAACATAACAGAATTTCCACCTGTTTTCCCACTACTATCTTTTTCTTTATATATTTCTAATTCAGCACCTCCAATAAAATCAATAGTCTTTTTAAATATTACTATTTCATTCCTAAATATATCAATGTCATTTTCACATTTTTCTATTAAATAAATGTATTTATTAATAAGTTGGTCATGATTATTAATAATTTCATCCATTTTTTTAATTTGCTCTTTTAATATATTGTTTTCATTTTCTTGTTTTAACTCTAAATTTGTAACACGTATTTCATATTTTGTATCAATATCTAAATTTAATTTAGTATGTTTAGTATCAATATTATTTATTTTGTTTTCAATATCAGAATTATCAATAGCTATTTTTTCAAATAATTTTACTGAAAATTTCATACTAAACACATTATTTATCATAACAATAAAAACTAGTTCTAAAATATTTTTATTTAATATAAAACTTATATTATAATTATCTTTTTTATTAAAACATTTTAACATTATGTCAAAACATTGATCATTATCAAACGGTGATTTTATATCTCTTATGTCAATATTATTTTCATAAATCTGTGATGAAATATTATTCACTATATTCATAAAAACATAATTCTTTTGTTCAATACGATGTGCTTCATGCAATGATGTTAAATAACCTGTATTAGATAGAGTTATAAAATAATTATCATAATGTATAGTAATATTCATTTATATTTTTAATTAATATTGTTTTTAAATATAATATACTTATATTATAAATGAGTTGTTTATTCAATAGTTTAAGTTATTTTATTAAAGAAGACAGTAAAGTAATAAGAAATAAAATATGTGATTATTTAGAACAAAACCAAAAAATTATTGATGGATTGGAAACAAAATTTATAATAAATATGGATTCAAATAACTATATACAAAACATGAGAAATCAATCTACATGGGGCGGTGCAATAGAAATTCAAGTAGCATGTAATATATGGAATTTAAGAATAATTGTTCATAATTATCGAGATAGAACAATAAATAATAAAATTGAGTTTATACCAATAAATAATAGTATTGATAAAACTATTGAATTATATTGGACAGGAGGACATTATGAACCTATAAAAACATAATTTATTTAAAAATTACTTTTTTTCAAAAATCTAATTTTCCAACTTTTCTGTTAAAACATAATTACCTTCGTAAACTCCGGAGTATAGAGATGAACCTTCTTTGTATTCAGGTTCTTTTCTGTATACTTTAACTTTATTGGTATCAATAATATCTTCATCATGAGTGTCGCCAATAATCATTGAAGCTAAAAGTTCATCATTATGTTCTGTTGGATTTCCAATATCGTTAGATTCTGAAATAATATACTTTCTTGGTTTAACTTTATGTAATGTATCTTCATTTGTAAATTTTGGTAAATAGCGATGAACCTTCATTTCATTTCGGTTCTTTCCTGTACTTAAAAAAGTAACAAATTCTTTTTTAATTACTAACTTAAATAATGTATTCAAAATCATCATTACGGAATATATTGTAATAATAATAGTATTTATAAAAAATAAATATAATATTTTATTTTAATCAATTTTTATTGATATTATGGCATATCTAAACAATACCATCTAAACAATACTATCTAAACAATACTATCTAAACAATACCATCTAAACAATACTATCTAAAAGGAGGGGTGGTAGGGGAACCTGGGTTCCCTGCGGAGGGGTGGTAGGGGAACCTGGGTTCCCTACTTTATTTCATATTTAATATCTTATTTTCCGTAATATTCAACTTTTTAAAAATAGATATTAACATTTTAACATCATTAGGTGCTCTATTTAGGGGTGTTTTAATCTTAAATAAATATTGATAAATATCATTTAAACTTTTATCAGCTATTGGGTCGTTAAAGAACAACTTTATAATAACTCTGCTATCTAATAATTTACATTTATCATATGTTATCAAATTTTTATCAATCATTATTTTATGATCAAAATTATTTCCATTATGTGCAATAAATATAGGTTTATAACAATATTCTAATAAATCAGTCATTTCTTTTTTAAAATCATCCATAGTATTATTATTGCTACTTTGATCAACAAGTTCTTTTGTTATACCTGTCATTTTAGTTATATTAAATGGTATGAATGGAACAACTGGTTTTATTAATCCAGATGAAGGTACTATTCCAATTGTATATTCTTCAAAATGTCTTTCAATAATGTCAATTTTTTTGTTAGCATATGATAATCCAGTAGTTTTTAAATCATATATAAAAATCATGTTTTCTAGTTTTTTACATAATGATCTTGATAATATTTTTAAAATTTTATATGTATCTGAACATGTATATGATTTATTTATTTTTATAATATATTTATTACCTAAATGAAAATTCCATAGTTCTAGTTTATATTCTTTTTCAAAAGTTGGATCTATAAGATGATTATATAATAATACTTGTAATATATGTTTAATATTTAGATTATTTGAAAATTTTATATCAACTATACTATTTTCATTTAACATATCTAGTTCTCCAACTATTGGTAATTTAGAATGTTTATATGTTGGATGAAATGTAAATTGTTCAGTAAATTCAGTTTTTTTAATAAATCTTATAACTTTTTGTGTATAATATTCCATGTCATTAAATTCTTCTGTTAAATCACTTTTCCATAAATAAGCCATTTCATGATTCAATTGATAATAAAATAAAGTTATTCTAAATATGTTTTTATTAATATTAATTTTTGCATTATTTATTTCATTTATTAATTCTTTTAATTCTTTTTTAGGAATTATAATAACATCATTTTCACAATATATAAAAAATTCTTTTTGATAATTATAATTTAATGTTTCACATAAATAAGAATATATTTCTTCTTCATTTTTTTTAAACTGATTTTTTATGGAACTAAAATCAGATAATTTAATTAAATTTTTTGTTATAAATGGACATCTTAACTTTAATATTTTATATCCTGATACTAAATTTTTTGGTATAACAATTGTATTATCCATCATTTTATTTAATTTTATTATAAAATCAGCTGTTTTATTAAATTTTTGATTATAATAATAATTAAATATATTTTCAATATACATTCCATATAATGCTGAATATTCTTTATAATTTTTTATATCTTTTGGAGGATTTTCGTCTTCTTGTTCATTATGTATATCATGTATATCATGTATATCATGTATATCATGTATATCATGTTCAAAAATTTTTACTTTTTCAATAGTATATTTAAAAACATTATCAAGATTAAATAATGTTTGATCATTCATTAATTTTTTAGAATTTAATATATCAGTAATTGTATAATAAATTGGTTCAATTTCTTCTTGAAATTTCAATTCTTTAACAAATTGTGGTTTAAAATTTTCATTTTCATATAAATTTACTGGACATATTTTTAATTCGTTCCATGGTAATTTAAATCGGTCTATATATATATTTAAATCATACGATGCTCTACTTAATCCGACATACCATAAATATTTAAACTCTTTATATTTTTCCTCAGTTGGTATAATTCCCATTGTACTAGTATGAAAATTTAATAAAAAAACTTGATGAAATTCTAATCCTTTGGCACCATGAATTGTCATTAAATTTATATGTCCTTTTATTCGTTTTACATCTGTTTGTCCTTCTTCATCATTTTTTGTATCTTCATAATGTTTTACATATTCTATATTATTTTGATTTAATAAATTAGTAAATAATGATAAACCAATGTTTGTATAAGAATCATGATTTGGTTTCGATTTTTTAACTGGTCCTATAATTGCGATCTCTTCTCGAGGAAATGGAGAATTCAATATTTTATTGATAACATCTTGTATAACATCATCTACCTTGCCATTAAATATAACAGGTTTTTTATTTAATATGTGATCATCTTCTTTTGTTGAAATCATTTTTTGAGTAATTTCTGTCCATGGTCTGAAATAATTAATAAAGTTTACAATATGAGGTGTAGAACGATAATTTTTAATGAGATAATATGTTTCTCCTTGATGATTTAAAAGATATTGATCAGAACCATTTTGAAATTGATATATGTTTTGGTTAGGATCTCCAATTAATATTACTTTACAACCTGTTAATTCACTTATTTTTAAAATTAATTGATACTGAATATAAGAAATATCTTGTGCTTCATCTACAAATATAACTTTTAAGTTTGAAAATTCTGGCATTTCTATAAGAATTTTTTTATTTTGTTCGTTTGATATTAAATCAATTGCAGATATTATTACAGTATCTTGAACACCAATACGTTTTTGTAAAATTTTAAAAATAATCTTTCCTGCTATCGAATGTAATGTTTTAATATTTCTTGTGTTAAATAATATTTTATTTTGTTTGCGTCCTTTCTCTATAAAGTCATTACATGCTCTTCTGCTAAAAGTTAATATTAAAAATTGATTATTTTTTGTTATTTCATTTTTATTATAGTGATATATTACTTTACCTATAATAGATTGCGTTTTCCCACCACCTGGTATTCCTAATAATTTAGAATCTTCTAAAGGTGATTTTATAAATATATTTTGTTCTTCATTATATTCTATTTTCAATTTTAAGAAATTATCCATTTTACATTATTTAATAAAATATATTTTATATTAAATTTTTATTAAAAATATATTTATATATATTATAAAAATGGAAAAAAATTTTTTGATTGAAGATGACATAAAAACAATTAATGAAAATGGTATTACTCGTAAAGGTTATAAATGTGCTTTTTATTCTAATACTTTTAATTCTAATGCTTTTTATTCTAATGATAATACTGAAAGATTTTATATATATTATAATGGTACGTTATTTAAAGAATTTTACTTTGACAAACCTAAAGAAATAATATATTATATAAGGTTAAGTGATAATGATTCTACTATTAATACTATATTAGAAAAATTAAATAAATTAGAAAATAAAATTATTAACTTTGATATAGTTATTTTTAATGTTGGTGATGAAGTTAAATATTTAGGTGGATATTTAAAAAATACTAATACATATAAAATACTTAATATAAAAGATGAAAATAAAGATTTCCCTATGATTTCATTCGATGATAAAAAATTTTATCCTATTAGAACAACATATTCGGGTATTTTATACAAAAAAGTTAAATCTGAATCAGCTATTTATCCAAATGTTATATTACATTCTAGTTCAAAAAATAGTAGTGTATTAAGTAATCATACTGCACAAAATAATTTAGGTTCTCCTTCAAAAAATAGTAGTGTATCAAGTCCTCCTTCACAAAGTAATTTAGGTTCTAGTTTAGCTATATCATCTTCTAGTTCAGAAAGTAGTAGTGTATCAAGTGCTAATCAACAAAGTAAATTAGGTTCTCATTCAAAAAGTAGTAGTGTATCAAGTAGTAGTGTATTAAGTGATACTGCACAAAATAATTTAAAAAGTAGTAGTGCATCAAATGACCATATACCAATTTCTAGTAAAAAACCTAGTGGCAAAAATCATAAAACCAATCATACTGTACAAGATATAATAGATTTAATGGAAAATGTTACAAAAGATCGTCATCATAGTCAAACAATTAGTAAACCCAATAATAATAATTTTTCCTTAAAATTTAGATCAATACAAGATCGTGTAAATGATAAGAGTCAACGAAAATATTTTACCTTATTATCAGATAACGAT
>Ga0214919_10002476_pt1 | contig 29034 bp, 25 predicted proteins | sample LL1503_MetaG_FD_177994 | JGI IMG/M metagenome (GOLD analysis project Ga0214919, IMG submission 177994) | Freshwater microbial communities from Lake Lanier, Atlanta, Georgia, United States - LL-1503 | ecosystem: Environmental > Aquatic > Freshwater > Lake | place: USA: Georgia | collected... | reverse complement strand
GTTGCATCTGAATATCCTCCTTCTTGTGGCATAAAGCTAGACGTAGTATTTGAAATACTATCTACAGAATTTATATCTTTAATTTTTATAGATTTTGGTAAAATAACAGAACTTTCGCTATTTAAATCAGTAAAAATTTTACTTAAATTATTTTTAACCATATATATATATATATATAATAATTTTTATACTAAAAATATTTTTTTAAATTATTAATTATTAATTATTAATTATTAATTATTAATTATTAATAAAAATCGAATGGATCATCATCTGTTAGATAATCTAATTCATCGTTTTCTTTATTTATTAATAATTCGCCATTTTTCCAAAGTTGTAGAATATATATTGGCATTTCTTTTTCCAAGAATTTGTTTAATATTTGAATAGCATTATCCGTAATATTATTTGCTTCTATAAAAAGTTCTGATAGTTTATATCTTTGTAAATTATTATAATAAACTTTTTTATTATGATTTCCTATTATTGTTAATGCTTCTGTTAATTTTTGAATACCATAATCATCAATTTCTGTTCCTAATCCAAGTGTTTCTATATTTTTAGATTTTGTTAAAGCTATTGCTAATGCTTTAGCACCTTTACCACCAATTTTATTTCTATTTATGTAAAGTTTTTTTAGTTTTAAATTTTGTCTTAAAGCTATTGCTAATTCTATGGCACCTTCATTACCAATATTATTTCTATTTATATAAAGGTTTTCTAGTATTGAATTTTGTTTTAAAGCTTCTGCTAATATTTTAGCGCCTTCATCACCAATATTATTATTGTCTAGATCAAGTAATATTAATGTTCTATTTATTTTTAAAGCTTCTGTTAATACTTTTAGATCATAATTATTAATATTATTTTCATTAAGTTCAAGACTTTTTAATCTTATAGGTAAATTTATTTGTAAAATAGATGCTATTGCTCTAACTATATCATAATTAATATTGATATTTTTAAAAAATAATTTATAAAACTTTTTTTCATAATATAATTCACAAATTTTATTATTTTCATATTGAAGAATAATTTTTTTATCTATTTCAGGGTTTATATTAGTTATAAATTTTAATAATAATTCTGAAATTTCTTCATTAGTTAATTTTTGTTTTGTCCAATTAATTTCTATTTGTGTATTATTAAAAATATCTATTGGATTACTACCAATCTTTTTTATAATATTATTTAAAATTATTTGTTTTTTATTTTCTAATAATCTATTTTCATCTATAAAATTTTTATAATATTTATTTACTTGTCTTACTTGTTTAAGTTTTTCTAAAGGTAAATATAATAAAATGTTTATTTTTAATTCATCTGGTAAATTAGAAATATAATCAGGAATAACACCACCTATTTGATTTTGTAAACTTAAATATTTATTTTTATATTTTAAATATTTAATTTTATAATTCATGTGTATACATAACTTTATATTTAATCATTTATATACTTTTAATTTCTATTTAATACCTAAAGATTTATAGTTTGAGCCATTCATCATCTACTACAACTGGTTGTTTTTCTTCATTTTCTATTTTAATACCCAATGATTTATAGAGTTCTTTCATTTCATCATCTACTACAACTGGTTGTTTTTCTTCTTTTTCTTTAATATTAACACCTAAAGATTTATAGATTTCTTTCATTTCATCATCTACTACAACTGGTTGTTTTTCTTCTTTTTCTTTAATATTAACACCCAATGATTTATAGATTTCTTTCATTTCATCATCTACTACAACTTCTTTTTTTTCTTTTTCTATTTTAATACCTAGAGATTTATAAATTTCATTCATTTCATCATCTACTACAACTTGTTCTTGTTTTTCTTCAATATTAACACCTAAAGATTTATAGATTTCTTTCATTTCATCATCTACTGTATCTTTAATATTATTATCTCTTTGTTTTCTTAACATTTCAATAAAATCATTTGTTTGGTCATTTGGTTTATCGCTTGTTGAGTTTGGAGGAATAAATGTAGTTGGTAAATCTAAATGTTTAGCTAACAATCTATAATAGTTAACAACAGGATTATTAGTTCCATTAAACATTCCAAATGATTGAACCATCGTATGAACAATTTTCTTAAATTCCTCTGGTTTAGATAAAACAAGATCGGGTGGTGGTACAGGAACTTTTAATTGAACTTTTTTTAATTTTAAATATGCATCTAATACATCAGAAGGTACTTTATTTTTTAAGTTTTGTTTTATTTGAACTGGTGATAATTTATTAATTCGTGCCATTTTTAATCTTTCTTTTAATATTTTTCTTCTTTCATCTTGTTCTGATACAATAGGTTCATTAATTACATTTTCTTTTTCTTGTTTAATTAATTCTATTTTAATTTGTGTATCTGTATTAGAAATAATTTTAAATGTCCATCCTTCATTTAAATAATTATTAATAGCTAGTTTTTCTTTATTATCTTCTCTTAAATCTCTTTTAAGTCTATCAACTGCCGCTTTAGATGTAAACAATGTTTTATCACCTTCAATAATAATAGATTTATTATTAGAGTTCATTAATATATAAATAATTATAAATCTTTAAATATATTTAATTTTTTATTGTGTTTTACATTCTCCAGGTATTTCTTGTGTATTTTCTCTAATATTTTCTTCTGATTCAGAAGTAGAATCAGACGTACCTTGAACATCAATTAATAATGTCTTTACTAAATCTGTTTCTTGTATTAACTTTTTCTCAGCAATTAATTCTTTTTTATTTAATAAACTTAGTTCTTTAATCAATGTTTCGTTTGTAATAGTAGGTAATTCAATATTAAATTTAATTATTATATCTCCTTTAATACCAGTTCGTAAATCTACCATACCTTCTTGAGAAATTTTTTTTACTGAATTAAAATTAGTTTTTCCTGTAGAATGTAAATGTAATTTTCTTCCATCTAAATGAACTAATACTTTATCAAAACCAAATAATGCCTGATAAAGTTTTAATGTAACTTCTACAAATAAATCAGTTCCTTTACGTTTAAAAATGTTATGTGGTTCTTCATTAATTACTACTATTAAATCTGTTTTTTGATTTTTAAAATGATGACCTTTACCATCTAATTGAAGTTTAAATCCATTTGCTAAACCATTTTTAAGAGGTATTGGTATAGTTTTTTCTTTATTAATAAAACCATTTCCATTACATACTTCACATTTATTATGTTCTAAAATAACCTTACATTTTCCTTTACAAGTTTCACAATTCATAACAATTTGTTGAATCATTGGTCCCATTTGTATTATCTTAATTACACGACCTTTACCATCACAATCTTTACAATCTGTTCTAGTGCCATCTTTTGAACCTTCACCATTACATTTACTACAATATACTTTATGATTGTATTTAAATTCTATAGTTTCTTGTTTATAAATTTGATCTAATGTAACAATTAAGTTAACTATTATATTTTCTTTTTGTTCATTTTGAGCAGATACATTAAAACCTCCAAACATATCTCCAAAAGGAAAACCCGAACCAAATGGACCACCACCTCCAAATGGATTACCATGATTCATATCTGGTTGACCATCGCCTTTTAAATAATTCATTCCAATTTCATCATACATTTTTCTCTTTTCTGGATTTCCAAGAATTTCTAAAGCTTCTTGAATTTCTTGAAATTTTTTTGTCGCCTCTTCAACATTATCTGGATTTTTATCAGGATGCCATTTAACTAATAATTTTCTACTTTTTTTCTTAATATCTTCTTGAGATGCGGTAGATTCTATTTCTAATCTATCATATAAAGTTTTGTCTACGACCATTAAAATTAAACTTTTATAATCTTTAAATAAAAACTTTATTTTTTAATTAAAAATTTTATTTTGTAAATGAATATAATATGAAATTATATATATTAAACCACGAAGATAGAAATCAGGATGCAACATTTTTTTCACCTTTAACAAAACAAGGATTAGAAAATGCTACAAAATTAATTAAAGAACTAGAAAAAGTAGAAATATCACATATTTATAGTTCTCCATATATTAGAACATTACAAACAATACATCCTTATTCTAAAAAACATAATTTAAAAATAAAATTAGAATATGGATTAAGTGAGATTAATCATGAAGATATTATTCCTAAAAAATCATATCAAGTTAGACTTCCTGAATATATGGCTGAATTATTTAATTATGAACCAAATTATAATGAAAAGTTTGCTCCTGAAGAATTTACTTATCCTGAAAATGAAAAGAAGGTTTATAAAAGAGTAAGAGATATTTTAAAATATATAATATCTGTACATAATACAACTAACGATAATATTGTTTTAGTTACTCATCAAATTGTATGTAAGTTAATTTTAAAAATAGTAAAAAAGTACGGTGTTTTAAAACCAAATAAGGAAGATTTATTATCTTATCCAAAAGGAGGATTAACAGAAGTATTTGATAATACTTATTGGGTATTTAAACCAATTAATTGGAAATCAACATAAATTTATTTTGTGAATAATAATAATGGATACAAACAAAGATATAAAAATAGATTTTAATACATTTGATAAAATTTTAAATTATTTTAAAAATCAAAAATATATATATATATTTATTAATCCTGCATTATCAAATAATATTAAAAAAGCAATTGACATATTATTCCCAAATTTAAATAATCAAGATTCTGAAGTTTTATTTCTTTTTACTGAAAATATTATTGAAAAAATTTCAAAATATTTTTACTTTGATGAAAATAATAATAATTATTATAAACAATGGATACAAAATAATTATCGTGATATTAAAGGTATTATATTATTATTATTACCTTTTATTGATGATAAAAATACTACTAATATGATAGATTTGAATCAATATTTATATACACCTATAAAATCAAAAATACCAGATTTATCAAAAAAAAATAGAATAGATATATTAAAATCTGAATTTAAATTTAGTAATATGTCAATAGGTCTTTTAGATAAAACATCACTTGATTTATTTGAAGAAGATGGAAAAATGAAATTAATATATAAAATTATACATCATAATTATTTAGGCTTGAGTAAAACTCTTCAAATTATGAATGGAAAATATTATGTTAATTGGATAAATATAGTTCCTATTTTATATTCATATGATAAAAATAAGTTAGTTTTTAAAGAATCAAAATTATATAAAAAAACAGAGGAAGGATTAGACTTATTAAAACCATATTTAAATAATCCTAAAGAATTTTTTAATTTTACTCAACATGAATATTATGGATTATATCTTGGTGATATTTATAATATAATTAAAATTAAATTATATGATGAAATTAAACATATTAAATGGTTAATTTTTCCTTTACAAAATGATACTGGTAATATTTATATTATTCAACATTTAAATCGAGAAATTAATTTTGATAATTTTTTTAAATATTCAAGTTATGAAGACATTGAATCAAAAGATAAAATAGTTTTTAATAAATATATTCAAAATATATATACAAATATGGAAAATAATTTAATGCATATTAATTTATGGACTCAAATATTATTATTTTTTACAAATGAATATTCAAAAAAAAATGTAGTAAAAAATGAATTAGAAAATAAAAAAAGTGATGTTTTTCAAAAATTTTCTTTTTCACAATCAATTAAAGAATTTGATTATATCGATGAAGAAGATGACAAAGAATATATTAAATCTATTGATATAAAAATTTCAAAAATTAATGCATCTGATATTATAGAATATTTATCAAAAATTAATCCAAAACATATATGGAATTTTTTATATGAAACAATAAAATTATTAGAAAATACATATTTACGTGATTATTTTATTGAAGAAAAAAAAGAAAATGGAGAAAGTAAAAAAACAATAAATGATACTATTTATAATTATCCTGATATGGAAAATTTAAGTTTTAAAAATATATATAATATTGCTAAATCAATTACTCATTTAGAAAATAATAATAAAGAATGGATTTCACATGATTCACATTATGTATCTTTTAGTTTAGATCAAGAATTAATATTTTTTAAAAAGTTTTTAGGTGATACCTATACTTCATGGTTAAATTTACGGAATAATTTAAAAAAAGAATTTAATATAAATAATAATACAGAATATAATGAAAAAATGGATAATATAATTTTAGATTGGAATAAAATAAAACTTGATTTAATATTTCAAATTTTAACTAAAAATGGATTATTATCTGAATTTGATGTTGTATTAGATATAACAGATAAAAATAATTATATGAAAAGTACACAATTTAAACCACAAATATATAAAAAAATGGAATCAAGAATGAATGAAAATAAAAAATGGGAACAAGCTTATTATTATTTAACAAATAAACAGTATTCAAAATTAACAAAACTTAGTTGGGAAAATGAAAAAACAAAAGTAAAAGATGATTATTTTTACTTTGATTTATTTAGTAAAGACCAAAATTGGTATTCATTTTATGCAATGGATTGGTTATCACAAATAAATTTTTTCCATCATTATATTCATCACAGAGTGTTATATGTTACTGGTGCTACCGGTCAAGGTAAATCAACACAAGTTCCAAAATTATTAATGTATGCTCTTAAAGCTTATGAAATGAAAAATGATGGTAAAGTTGTATGTACTCAACCACGTATTCCACCTACTAAAAATAATGCAGAACGTATTTCTGAAGAATTAGGTGTACCTATAATTAGAGCTTTAAAAAAAAGTATGGAAAAAGAAAAAACTGATAATTTTTATGTTCAAATGAAATATTCAGAGGATTCTCATATTAAAGATAATTGTCCCCATTTAATATTAAAAATATTAACTGATGGTACTTTATATGAAGAATTACAGAATAATCCAATGATGAAAGAACAAATATCTAATGTAGGAAAAGATTTTATTTATGGATATAAAAATAAATATGATATTATTATTTTAGATGAATCACATGAACATAACACAAATATGGATATGATTTTAACTTTAATTAGACAATCTTGTTTTTATAACAATTCATTGAGATTAATAATTATGTCTGCTACAATGGATGAAGATGAATCAATATATCGTTCTTATTTTAGATGTATAAATGATGATTTAATATATCCGATTAAAGCTCCTTTATATCAACATCCAATATTATCAGATTTATTAATGGATAATACATGTGTACCTGATACAATATATATGGATAGACGTTTTCATATTTCTCCTCCTGGTGAAACTACCCAATATATTGTATCTGAATATTATACTGAAAACTTATTAACGGAAAATTTATCAGACGAAAAAGTATCTATATTAACTCAAGAAGAAAGTTATAAAATTATAGTTGATATATGTCAGAAATATCCAACAGGTGAAATTCTTTTATTTTTAACAGGTAAAGAAGAAATTAAAAAAGCTATTAAAAAATTAAATGAAATATTACCAGAAGGAAATATTGCTTTACCATATTATTCACAATTACATAGTTTTTATAAAGATATTATTGAAAAAATTCATATTAAGCTATATACAATTAAAAATAAAAGAGAAAATGTTTATTTAGAATGGACTGAAAATTATACTAAAGATATTTCTGTTCCAGATGGTATATATAAAAGAGCAATTATTGTAGCAACTAATGTAGCAGAAGCATCTATTACTATTAATACATTAAAATTTATAGTTGACACTGGATATGCTAAAGTAAATTCATATAATCCTGTAACAAAATTAACAAAATTAAATATTGAAAAAATAGCTGAAGCATCACGAATTCAAAGAAAAGGTCGTGTTGGTAGAGTTTCAGATGGAATTGCCTATTTTGTTTATCCAAAAGGAAGTCGTGAAAAAGTTCAACCTAAATATAAAATTACACAAGAAGAATTATCACAAATGTATTTAAAATTATTATGTTCTGAATCTACTATATCTGCAGATGATTATATATTTTTAAATGATTATAATCCAAATTATTTTAATTCTAGTTCTAATAATTTTTATTCAAATATTATTTCAAAAGAAATAGAAAATAAACAAATGTTTAAAAAGAATATAATAAATATTTTAAGAAAACAATACAGTATAGAAAATAATATTATTAACAAAAATAATTATTGGAATAAAAAATATTATCCTGATATGATTATTAAAAATAATTATTTAAATAGAACGTATACAGGACAACTTATTAATACAATATCTGATTATAATGGTAATTTTTATATTATTCATCCAAAAGAAAATTTAATTATACGAAATATAAATAATGAAATAATTCAATATACAGAATTAAAACAATCAGTAATACCACCAAATGTTTTTGATAAAGAAATAGAAATATTAAATCAACGTTTAATTTTAATAGATACAAATTATAATTCTAATATATTTAATGTTGATTATAATAGTAAAAATTATGTTAAAACAGAACTTTATAATAAAATATTAGAATTACAAAAAATAATTAATTATAAATTAATTGAGTATAATGATTATCTTACTATATTTGCATCAATAGCTTTCGATTGTATGATTGAAGTTTTATCAATAATAATATTAATTAAAACTATTGAAACTATCAATAATTTAATTGATCAACAAAAAATAGATAATTTTTATAATATTTGGTATTCTTCAAATAGTTCAAACTCAGAAATATTTATTTTACATAACATAATAGAAAAATTTAAATATGACAATAATAATTTATTACTTTTTAAAATAATGAAAAATCGTGAAATAATTAAACAAGTAGATGAAATAGTTAATAATAAAATATTAAATTTTAAAAAATATTATAAATTAAATTTAAATAATATACCAGATTTTTTTAAAAATAATATTGAAGATTGGAATTTAATAAAAAAATTATTTAATTCAGGTAAATTAGAAACAGCAGAAGGAATAAATGAAATAAAATTTGATATTTTAATAAAACAAATTAATGAAAATCTAATATTAAATAAATCAATGATAAAAAAATGGTGTGATACTTATTTTATTAATTATGAATATATTACATTATTTTTATCTAAATTAGGAGAAATGATTATTAAAATGGAAACTATTAATTTTGATTTTTTAGTATTTATTAATAGTATAAAACACAATTTTTTAAAAATTTTAAAAACGAATACTATAAAAGAAAAAATATTAAAAAGTTTTATTTTAGGTAATCCATTAAATTATGCAATTAAATTAGATTTTAATAATAATTTTTATAATTTACATTTATTTAATACAAAAGCATATATAAAAAATAATAAAAATTTATCAAATTCATTTTCTAATATTATTTTTTATTATAATTATACTGAAAATATGAATGATAAAAATATTAATTTAAATCTAATTAATGATGTTGAATTAGAATATTTTACATCTTGTTTACCTTATATATTTAATAAAAATAATTTTAAAAAAATAATACCTATATTAACAGAACATAAATCATTTATAGAAATATATGGTTCAAATTATGATCAAATTATTAGTTATATAAACAATAATTCTTTTGGTATGTCTCCTTGGGAGAATGATAAAATGCCAATAATATCTAATTATTTTAAAAAATTAAAAAGTTAAAATTTATGAAATTTTTTTATTATTGATTTTTCTTGATTACTTAATTTTGGTCCTAATTTATTAACATTTTCTAATTCATCAACAGAATATGGTTGATATTTAATTTTTGTATCACTTTCAGTTACTATTTCAGAAATAGTATTTAAAAAAGATTCAATTTTTTCAATAACAGAGTTTGATAAAGCATTAATATTAAAAAATATACCATTTCTATTTATGGAAATATCTTTACCTAATTCAAATTGAATAATATTAAATATTGTAACAAAGTCTTTTTTTTCTTTTAATCTATTAATTTTATTTACTAATTTTCTTCTATATAAAGAATTAAATTTTCGTTCATTTAAATTTTCCATTATTCTAACTATATAATTTAATTATTAAATAACCGAAGAAATAAAATTTAGAGTTTAAAAATATTTTTGTAACCTTTTTAATTAATTATATTTTAAAAATATAATCTAATAATAAATAATTATGTCGAAAAATAATTCCGGAAAGAAAATAAATTTAGCAAAAGATTTTTCATATCCTGATCCAAATGATCCTGATTTATTAGCTAAAATTTTTAAAAAAAGAGAATTTTTTTATCATAAAGTTCCTGAAAGAAAAAAGTTAGAAACTTATGAAGAAGTTCAAAAATATCGAGATCAAAATTGTAGAGAAGGTGAAATTATACCAAGAGAACAACAGGCCATTGTTCCTAATTTTATAAGTCCAAATACTCCATACAAAGGAGTTATTTTAATGCATGGCACTGGGTCAGGTAAAACAGGTTCTGCTATATTAATTGCAGAACAATTTAAAGAACAAGTTAAAAAATATAATACTAAAATTTTTGTTATTGTTCCAGGACCAAATACTCGTGATAATTTTAAAAATGAAATTTTAACTTGGACTGGTGAAACTTATCTTAAAAATAAAAATATTTTAAATCAAATGACTAAAGCAGAAAAAGATCGCGAAATTAAAATTGGATTATATGCAGCATCACAATATTATAAAATTATGTCATATAAAACATTTTATAAAAAAGTACTTGGTGAAAAAATAGTAGAAAAAAAATTATCTGATGATAATAAAATTAAATCTAGTTATAAAAAAAATGTAGAAGGTGATTATGAACGTGAATTAGTTATTGATAGAATCACAAATATGGATAATGCTTTATTAATTGTTGATGAAGCACATAATATTTCAGGTAATGAATATGGGGAAGCTTTAAAAAAAATTATAAAAAATTCACAAAATTTAAGAGTAGTATTATTAACAGCAACCCCTATGATTAACTTGGCTGATGAAATTATTGATTTATTAAATTTTTTAAGACCAGAAAATGATAAAATACCGCGTGATAAAATATTTACTAGTGAAAAAAATTATATGATGAAACTTAAACCAGAAGGTTTAGAATATTTAAAAGAAAAAGCAAATGGTTATATAAGTTTTTATCGTGGTAATATTCCATATACTTTTGCTAAAAGAATTGATAAAGGTAAAATTTCAGATGGATTGTTATTTACTCCAGTTATTAAATGTTATATGAAAGAGTTTCAAGATTCTGTTTATTTAAAAACAAAAGAAAATATAGATGATACATTAGATAGAACATCATCTGCTGCTGCAAATTTTGTTTTTCCAGGTTTAAATAAAGATAAAAATGATATTTATGGTTATTATTCAACAGAGGGTATTAATACTGTTTCATCACAATTAAATTCAGATGGACCTAAATTACGTTCATTAATTAATCAAAAATTATTTAATGGAAAACTTTCTAAAACAATTGAAGATAATTTTATAATAGAAACAACTAATAAAAATGTTACAGGAGAAATATTAAAACTTAAATATTTAAAATATTTTTCAATTAAATTTTATAAAATAATTAAAAGATTAAATAAATTAGTAGAAAATAAAAAAGGATCTGCAACTGCTTTTGTTTATTCGAATTTAGTTCGTGCCGGTGGTATGGAAATGTTTGCAGAATGTTTAAGACAAAATGGATATTTAGAATATCAAGAAGATAGTAAAAATTATGATATTAAAGATGAAACTATTGATTATAAAACAGGAAAAACTTTTGCAGAATTTAAGAGAGAAAAACTAAATAATTTTAAACCAGCTACCTTTATTTTAATAACTGGGTCACCCGATGAAACAGGTGAAGATATTGCAGAAACTAAACAAAAAATTATTAAAGATGTTTTTAATAATTCAGATAATATTTCTGGTAAAAATATTAAATTATGTTTAGGTTCGCGTGTTATGAATGAAGGTGTAACACTTAAAAATTGTAAAGAAGTGCATATTATTGATGTTTTTTATAATATACCCAAGGTAGAACAAGTTATTGGAAGAGCAATTCGTATGTGTGTGCATAAAGATTCTATTAATGATGATAATAAATTTCCTAAAGTGCGTGTTTATAGATATGTAGTAGCTAAAAAAAATGAATTAACTACAGATGAATTATTATATAAAAAAGCTGAATTAAAATATTTATTAATTAAAGAAGTTGAAAGAGGATTAAAAGAAGTTGCATTAGATTGTCCATTATTATTAAATGCAAACATGTTTCCAGAAGAAATAGAAAAATATAAAGGATGTGTTCCTCCAACTTTAGAAAATATTAAAAAAGGAAAAATAATATGTCCAGCTTTATGTGATTTTAAAGAGTGTAATTATAAATGTAATAATGATAAATTAAATACAAAATATTTTTCTGGAAATAAATATAAAAATTTAGCACCAGATGAACTTGATTATAATACATTTAATGATGAATTAGCTAAATTTGAAATTAATCAAATTAAAAATAAAGTAAAAGATTTATATCGTTTTAAACATATTTATTTATACGATGAGATGTTAAAAGAAATTAAAAAATCTTTTTTATCTCATCAATCAGATTTATTTGATAGTTATTTTCTTGATCAAGCTTTAGAAAGTATGATGCCTAGAACTGAAAATGATTTTAATAATTTTAAAGATACTGTTTTTGACAAATATAATCGTGCTGGTTATTTAATTCAAAGAGGAAAATATTATATATTTCAACCTTTTGGAGAATTTGAAGATGTACCTATGTATTATCGTGAAAATAATGAAATATCAAATATTAACCAAGTATCTTTAAAAAATTATATTAAACAAAAATATGGTGATATTAAAGCTATTGGACCTGCTGTAGAAGAAAAAAATATTAATAAAAAAATTATTGGTTATGATTTTGAATCAGTTATTGATTATTATGAAGATAGAGATGAAAATTTTATTGTTGGAATTATTGATAAAAATTTTAATAAATTAGCATCAAGTGATATAGATTTATTTAAAATCAGAGAATCAAGAGGAAAAGTTACAAATAAAAAAAGAGGTACTGGTATTCCAACTTTAAAAGGTGCTGTATGTGCAACATCTAAAGATAAAGATTATTTAATAAATTTAATTAAAAAACTACCAAATGTATCAAAAGATGAAATAAAAAGAATAGATAAATTAACACGTGAAGATATTTGTAATGAAATTAGAAATAAATTATTATATCTTGAAAAATATTCTTCATCAAAAGATAATAATAAAATGACTTATGTTATGATTCCTATAAATCATCGAAATTTACAATTTCCTTTTAATTTAGAAGATAGAATTAAACATCATATAAAAAAAATTAATCAAATTTGTGAAAGACAAGTAGATGTAAAAGTTAAAAAAATTAAAGGTGGTACATTTTTAGAAGAAACATTACCAGATGTAATAAGTTATGAAATAATATTTAAAAATGAAAAATTTATGTTACAAAATAAAGATATTCAAAATGGATTTAATAAATTAGGTTTTATATTAAAAGGGTCCGAATGGATTAAACTATTAGATTAATTTAATAATAATAATTATTAAATTAATTTTAGTTATTTATTCTCTTGGTTGATTTACTTAAAAACGGGTGGTGCCACTACGTCCTAGTGGAAATGGATTATTGGGTAATAATGGAAGATTTTGTTTTATTTTAGCTTGCTTAGCTACAGCTTGATTAACTACATTATAAAATTGATCAGATTCTGAATCTGTACCTTGATAAACATCGTTTGGTCCTTTTAGTAATGGTATTCCTGCTGCTCTTGCTTTACTTCTTGCTATTAAAGCCTGTCCTTGGTCTACTATTTTTTTTCCTAATACTATTTCTTGTGGACTTTCTTCTTCAGCGGTTACTTGTTCATAGAGTACCATTCGTGTTTCTACAGCAGGATTAGCCATAAGTTGGTTAGTAGTAAATGTTATTTTATTATTACATATATTTTTACCCATAGGCGAGTAAGTAATTATAACAACACTATCAATCATTTTATGTGCATCACCCTCCCGACCTCGTAATGATTTAACTATTTTTAGTAAATACTCTTCATCTGTATGATCTAATACTTTTTTTTGTTCCGGGTTATTATCATCGAATAATTTTAATATAACAGGTTTACCTCCTCCTATAAATAATTTATCTTGTTTAGGTGTAACTCTTTTTATAGCAGCATCGGCACTTTTGCTAGCACTTTCTCCAAGCTTTTTTCTATAATCAATAGCTCCTTCTGTAATCTTACCAGCTCTAGTTGCAACATCAGATGCAAAATCAGATCCTCTATTCATTGCAGCAGTTCCAGCAGATGTAGCAGCACTTCCAATAGCAGTTCCAGCAGATGTAGCAGCACTTCCAACAGCAGTTCCAGCAGATGTAGCAACAGTTCCAACATATCTTGCAGCATCTGTAGCAGCAGTTCCAGCATATCTTGCAGCAGATCTTGCAGCAGATGTAGTAGCATTTTTTGCCTTTTCTGTAGTGTATTGTCTAATTCTAGTTAATTTAGTATCGCCGTGTTTACCTTTATAAGCAATAAAGTTTTTATCTTCAGATAAAATTTTATTTATATTATAAGCTGTTGTAGTTTTACCAAATTTTGCATTGCTGCATATTCTATCTGCCTGTGCCTTATTACAGAAATAAGCATAAATGCCAGTTTCAGGAAGCATTTCAGAAAGCATTCCACCACCTTCGTATTGTTTTAATTCTAAATATTTATTTTTGTATTTTAAATATTTTTGATAATAGTACTCATCATTATATTCACCCATTATATATACTTTACCATATAAAAAAATTTAAATATTTTATATTTTTTAAAGATTTTTTAAAGATTTTTTAATTAATATTTTTTATAATTAATCTGTAAATTTTAATATTAAAATACCACTTGTAATTAGTAAACTTGCTATAATATCATGTATATGAAATTTTTTTTTAAATACTAAAATACTTAAACTAGTACTAATAATAATAGAAAAAGCTGCCCAAATTAAATTAATAATACTTAAATGTGTTTTTTGATTATATATTTTACATAATAAACATCCTACAATAATATAAAATAATATACCAATATAAAAATAGTTATCATTATTTGATTGAGAATATTTTTTTAAACAGTTTTGTGCAACTATTTCAAAAATAGCTATTAACATAATATAAATTAATAATAAATTTGATATCATTAATTTATAATATTTTTTAAATTACATTTATAAGGTGTTTATACTACTTTTGTTCCTGTATTTACAGGAGGAGTACCTAAATCGAATAATCTATAAACTTGTGGCATTTCAGTTCCAATAATAGGGGCAGCTTGTAAGGCTAAGTATACAATTACACCAACTAATAAAGAAGAAGTTAATAACATTTCACGATGTTGATTTAACATTTTCTTAACTTCAGTTAATAAAGGTAAATCCGTTTTCTTTAATGCGCAAGGAACTAATATAGATAAACATAAGTTAACAAGGGCAGCGATTACAGCAATAAAAAGATGATCCATGATTATATATTATAAATTAGAAAAAAATTTAGACTATAATTTAAATTCAAGTTTTATTGGTGTATGATCAGAACCTAATATTTCTGTTAAAATTAAACTTTTTTTAATATTTTTTATATATTTTTTATTTATTAAAAAATAGTCTATTCTCCATCCAATATTTTTTTTTCTTGAATTAAATCTGTATGACCAATAACTATAATCTAAACCAGTTGGATTTAATTTACGATAAGTATCAACAAGTGATGCTTCGTTTAATAATTTATCAAATGATTCTCGTTCTTCTTTAGTAAAACCTGCTGTTTTTGTATTTGTTTTTGGGTTTTTTAAATCTATTTCGTTATGTGCTACATTTAGATCACCACAAACAATTACTACTTTTTTTTTTTGAAGTTTAATTATATAGTTTCTAAATGCTGGATCCCATATTTTAGTTCTAAAATCTAATCTATCTAATTCAACTCCAGAATTAGGAGTATAACTATGTAATAAAAAAAATTTTTCAAATTCAAGACAAATGATACGACCTTCATCATCTAATTCTTTATTATCTTTATTTTTTAAACCAAAAAAAACATTTATTGGTTTTTTTTTTGAAAAAATAGCTGTTCCACTATAACCACCTTTTATTTTACAAGGACTCCAATATCTATGTTTATAACCTTTTATTTTTTCTTCTAATTCTATTTGAATATCAATTAAAGGACAAGATACTTTTGTTTCACCAAAACATATAATTGATGGTTTTTCATCATCAATAAGTTTATATAAATAATTTTTTTTTATTAAAGATCTAATACCATTTACATTCCAAGCTATAATTTTCATTTATGACTTATTATAATAAATTAAGATTTATATTTGATTTGATTTTAAATTTTCATGTATGTAAATTAAATAAAATATTGATAATTTATGTATTTATTAATTACTCTAGAATGAATTAATAAATGCATTTTTATCTTTTCAATAATTTTATTACGGATATTTTTATAGATTTTCCTATAGATCTTTTTATTATTATTAATATTATTATAATTATAGTCTTTTTATATCCGGTCTTTATGACGGACTTTTTCTTATTTGTCTTTTTACTAATTCTTTTTATTGAAGTCATTAACTTTCCAGTAATATTATCGTAAATTATTTTGTAAATTTTATTTTTATAGTCGTCAATTTATAAAAAAATACTTGTTATTTGTGATTGTGGAATATATATATTATTCCAAGTTAATTTATTTTTTTATTATTTAATAATAATTTAAGCTAATCTGGTTATTAATAAATGAGCAGAAACTGGATTAATACCACCTGCATTTTGTGTTATTTCTAAAGAAGATAAACTATTAAGAGGATTACGTATATTTAAAATTGATGGTTGAACAACATTAATACAACACATACCAACTATTTGAGACATTAAATTACTTTTTCCAACTATCGTATAAGCTATTTCAATTCCATTTAAAACAACAACTAATTGTCCTGATTCTGAAACACTTACTTGGAATAAAACTTGATAGTATCCAACTGTTGATATACTAAAATCATTTGGTGAAAATCTTGATATATCTGTACCTATTATAGGTCCATCTAAAGGAAAATTAATATTTTCTCCAGGAAGAATATTACCTGAATTATCATTAGGCATTAAAGCATAAAAATCAGCAGCAGATAAAACTGCAGATAGCCCCGTTGGTCCTATTGGTCCTGTTTCACCTATTGGTCCTATTGGTCCTATTGGTCCTGTTTCACCTATTGGTCCTATTGACCCTATTGGCCCTGTTTCACCTATTGGTCCTATTGGTCCTATTGGCCCTATTGGCCCTATTGGCCCTATTGGTCCTGTTTCACCTATTGGTCCTATTGGCCCTATTGGCCCTGTTTCACCTATTGGTCCTATTGGTCCTATTGGCCCTATTGGCCCTATTGGCCCTATTGGTCCTGTTTCACCTATTGGTCCTATTGGTCCTGTTTCACCTATTGGCCCTATTGGCCCTATTGGTCCTGTTTCACCTATTGGCCCAGTTGGTCCAGTTGGTCCAGTTGGTCCTGTTGGTCCTGTTGGTCCTGTTGGTCCTGTTGGTCCTGTTGGTCCTGTTGGCCCTGTTGGTCCTGTTGGTCCAGTTGGTCCAGTTGGTCCAGTTGGTCCAGTTGGTCCAGTTGGTCCGGTTGATCCACTTGGTCCTGTTGGTCCTGTTGGTCCTGTTTCACCTATTGGTCCTGTTTCACCTATTGGCCCTATTGGTCCTGTTTCACCTATTGGCCCTATTGATCCTGTTGGTCCTGTTGGTCCTGTTGGTCCTGTTGGTCCTGTTGGTCCTGTTGGTCCTGTTGGTCCTGTTGGTCCTGTTGGTCCTATTGGTCCTATTGGTCCTATTGGTCCTATTGGTCCTGTTTCACCTATTGGTCCCGGTGGACAAATTATTTGACATTTATTATATTTATTTGAATGATTGGATGAATGAGTTGAATTTGAACTTTTTTTAGAACATTGAGAATCTCTAGATGATTTAGAAGAATGAGAACTACTAGAATCAGAACTAGAGTCACAATCATCAGATTCTGATTTTTTACAAAAATCGTCTTTAGTCATATATATTACATTATAAAACTATTTTAATATTTTTAAACATTTATTTTAAAATAATTAAAAAATTGAAAATTTAAGGTTTTAATCTATAATTATAAATAACTAATAAACTTTAAACTCTTTAACATGGACCGTTTAACAGAAACGCTAAAAGCATCTCAACTTGCTAGAATTAATGAAGCTGCTATTATAAAAGCGGCTTCCGTTAAGTTTCTAGAGTATGAGTCTTACATTGAGGAACAATCTGAAAAACTATCTATGGACCAAGAATGGCAAGAAAAAAATATGAATGATATTCTTCAAAAGCTTATTGAAATAGTTTTTGCTAAGAATGTACAACTAGCTATGGAAAATAATAAGAGTAAGATAGAGAGTAAACAAAAACTTGATACTCTATCCAAAATGGCATCAACACAGTCGACATCAGATGATGATTAATTATTTATTGTAAATAAAAAAGTATAAGATTAATTTTTTTTAATAAATATTTTTATTTAAGGATTAATATTATTTAATATTAATGTTAGTTGGTTTTATATTAATTTTAAAAAATGAAGCAATTGGTATTTATGATAATGAAGAAATATTAAATAATTTTATAAATGGATGCTTACAAAATAATTTTTTTAATAAAGATGATATTAAAATTAAAAAATATAATATAAATTCAATTAATTGTTTAAATATTGAAAATACTAATTATCAAAGTAAAATTATATCAGAAAAAAAAGAGATAATTAAAGAAAAAAAAATAGAAAATATAAAAAAAGAATTAAATGAATCAGAAGAATATAAAGAATTAATTAAATCAGAAGAATATACAAAATTAATGCAAATGAAAATAGATACAAAACATCAAATTAATGAATTAAAAAAACAAAAAATAAAATTAGCAGAAGAAAAGGAATCTTATGAATATGATTTAAAAATATATAAAAAATTAAAAAATGAAAAAGAAAAAATAGAAAACTTTGAAATACCAGAAATATTTAGTCTAAAATTTAATATTTATAAAAAATTAGAAGAATTGAATGAATTAAACTTTGAAGTATTTAAAATAGAATGGGAAAAAGTAAAACCACTAAATAATTATAGTTTATTTTCAACAAATACATATGAGAATTTATTTACAAATTCAAATAATAAAGAAGAAATTAATATTGATATAGATATTTAATTTTTTATAAATTAAATCTAATTTTATTTAATGTATAAACAAGATGATGTTGATTTAATAAGAAAAAACATAGATATGATTAAAGATGATGCAATGAAAAAGAAACTGGAAATTATGGAACCAACAATAATAGAATTTAAAGAAGTATATAAGGTAATATTAGAATTTATTAAGAAAAAAAAAAAAATAATTTATGGTGGTTATGCTCAAAATCATTTAATTAAAATAAAAAATAAATCAGATGTATTTTATAAAGAATTAGATTTAGCTGATATTGAATTTTATACTTACGAACCTTTACAAGATGTTGTAGAATTAAGTGATTTATTACATTCAAGAAAATTTAAATATGTTCAAGGTGCAGAAGGTGTACATAATGATACATATAAGATATTTGTTAATTTTATTAATTATTGCGATTTAACTTATATGCCTAAAAATATTTATGATAATATACCTAAAATAGAAGATAATGGGTTTTATTATACTCATCCACATTTTATGTTAATTGATGCATTTCGTGTTTATGCAGATCCATTAACATCATATTTTAGATTGGATAGAACATTTTTTAGATTTTCAACATTAATAAAATATTATCCATTTGATTTATCTTTACATAAAAATGTACCACAATATGAAAATGAAAATAAAGATATTAAAAGATTTATTAGACATAAAATATTTCATAATTCACAATTAATTATAATTGGACATTATGCTTTTAATTATTTAGTTAAAAAATCTAATAAAAAATTAGTAGTTGAAAATTATCCTTACTATCAAGCTGTTACTATTAATTACAATGAAGATAAAGTTAAAATTGGTAATTTTTTAAGAAATAATTTTAAAAATATAACATCAAAAGAGTTTTATCCTTATTTTCAATTTTATGATAAACATACTGAATATTATCATGATAATAATTGTATATTAAAAATATATGGTCATAATAATAGATGTATTGTAAATCATTTTTCTGATAAAAAAAAAGTTTATTTTGGAACATTTCAATTAATATTTTTATATTTATTAGTTGATTATCAATATGCATATACAAGAAGAGATTCAATAGAAAAAAATAATTATATTATTTTAATTACTCGATTATTAAAAGCACGTGAAAATTATTTAAATACACATAATAAAACAATTTTAGATAGAACACCTTACCAAGAATTTACATTACAGTGCTTAGGTTCAACAGAAGATCCATTAAGAATGTCAAGACTAGAAGAACGAAAGAAAAAAGAATCTGGAAAACTAATTAAATTTAGATATAACCCTAAAGGCGTTCCAGGAAAAGTACCAAATTATAAATATGATAATTTTTCCGGAAATGAAATATTAAAAAAATAAATTAAAAATTACTAAATTAAATTATTAAAATTTTCTAGGTTTATAATAATGTCTAAAACTATTATAAATCTTGAACAAAATGGTAGATTATTTCCAAGTTGGGTAATGAAAAATTTTAAAAAGTTTATATTACCTGAAATTATTAGAAAAGAAGGCGAAGATCCTTGTAATGAACCTATTATTGCTAATAAATTAACAATTTATCAACAATTTATTGGCGAATATTTAAACTACCGTTCACCTTTCAAAGATATGTTAGTTTATCATGGTGTAGGTGCAGGTAAAACGGTATCAGCTATTAATGTTTATAATATTCTATATAATTATACTCCTAAATGGAATGTTTTTCTTTTAATTCCTGCTGCATTAGAAGATGATCCTTGGATGAAAGATTTAAAAAATTGGTTATCTAAAGAAAATAATGAAGATAGAATGAACAATTTAATTTTTATTCACTATGATTCACCATTTGCTGATAGAGATTTTTTAGAAAAAGTAAAAAAAGCAGACAGTTCTAAACAATCATTATTTATTATTGATGAAACACATAGATTTATCACTAATGTTTATAATAATATTAGTTCTAAAAAAGGAAAAAGAGGTCAAGTAATTTATGATTATATTCAACAAGAAAAAAAGGATAATCAAAATACTAGAATTATATTATTATCTGCTACTCCTGTTGTAAATAATCCTTTTGAATTTGCTTTAATTTTTAATTTATTAAGACCTGGTTCTTTTCCGACAAGTGAAGCTATTTTTGAACAATTATATATTTCTAATACTAACTATGAATCATTAAATGAAAATACTAAAAATATGTTTCAAAGAAGAATTTTAGGTTTAGTATCTTATTATTTAGGCGCAACTCCTGATAAATTTCCTATTAAAACTATTTTTTATAAAAAAATTTTGATGGACAAATATCAAGAAGAAATTTATAATCATTTTGAAGAAATAGAAGAAGAAAGAGAAAAAATAAATAGAAAAATGTCTCGTGGTAAAGTAGGTGATCAACCATCAACTTATAATATTTATACACGTCAAGCATCTAACTTTGTTTTTCCACATATTAGTGATAAAATAAATGGTGAATTAAGACCAAGACCTGGTAAATTTAAAATTAAAGATCAAGATGCTACTTTAATAGATGAAGGTAAAGAAGTAAATAAAATTAAACAACTTAAATTAAATGATAACGAAGTATTAGCTTATGATAATGCAATAAAATCATATATAAATGGTTTTATAGATTATTTAAAAGAAAAACATAATCAAGATAAAGAAGCAAAACATACTTTAAATGATGATATTAAAACTTGGCGTGAAAAATATAAATCAAGTTTTTCAAATTTTTTAGCAGAAGAAAAGAAAAAATCATCTATTTTTGATATGTTATATAGTTATTCTCCTAAATTTGTAACTTGTATATTTAATATATTCAAATCAAAAGGTCCCGTATTAGTTTATTCAAACTATGTAGAAATGGAAGGTTTACAAATATTTAAAATTTACTTAAATTTTTTTGGCTTTATTGATTTTCATAAAGATTCGGAGATTAAATATCCTAATTTAAATATAAATGGTAAATATGATAATTTTAGACATATTGAATATCATGGTGCTATTGATAGACCTACTAGAGAACAAAATAAAAAAATTTTTAATGATATTGAAAATGTTTATGGACGTGTTGTTAAAATTATTATGTTATCACCCGCTGGTGCAGAAGGTATTACATTAAAAAATACAAGACAAGTTCATATTTTAGAACCTTTTTGGAATGAAGCTCGTATTGAACAAATTATGGGTCGTGCTGTTCGTTTCTGTGTACATAAAGATTTACCATTAGATGAAAGAAACGTAGATGTATTTAGATATAAAATGATAAGAAAAAGTGGTAAAGAAACAGCAGATGAAAAGATGGAAAATATATCTCGTAAAAAAAATAACTTATTGATATCTTTTATAGAAGCGGTAAAAGAAGTAGCGGTTGATTGTGAATTATTTAAAGCACATAATATGATGGGTTCAAAATATAAATGTTTTCAATTTAATGAAGAAGCATTATTTGAAAAACCAATTGGTGCTGCATATCAACAAAAAATTGAATATGATATGAAAATAGATAATGGTTCAAATGCAAAAGATTCGTTGAGATTAAAAATTAAAGTAAGAAAAATTAAAGCTGTAAAGAAATTAGAAGATAATATATATTCCGAACCTGAATTTTATTGGTATTATGATAAATCTGGTATTGTTTATGATTATGATATGTTATTTCCTATTGGTAAAGTTGATAAAGATTTAAATAATAATTCAATTAAACTAGATAATGAAACTTATATAATTGGTGATGTAATAGATATTCCAGAATTTAAACTTTATTAAGAAATAATCTTTTAAAAATAATTTATAATAATAATTAATGAATCAAAAATTTAAAACTAAAAGATTTGTTAATGATACAAATTATGATAGACCAAAAAAAACAATTCAAGATACTTTAACAAAAGAAGATATTAAAGAAAAATTAAAAGATTATAAAAAAGTTGACGATATTACCAAAGTTTTAATTGGTAGTCATATTAGATATTTTATTAAAGACTTGAAAACAAAAAAACCTATGTTTAGATTAGGTGGATTTCTAACTAAATTTGGTGAAGATTATAAATATTTAGTATTGAGTAATGGAGAATTTTCTTGGAGCGTTCAATTAAATGGAAATAATGAATTTTGGGTTAAAATAAATTCTAAAGATATGCAAGAACAAATACAAACAGAATTAGAAGAAGTTATTGGTGATAAATATAAAAAAAAATATGAAGATATGAAAAATCAGACAGATTATGTTATTAAAATGTTAAAAGATCAACAAAAAGAAAATGATAAATTAAAACAAAAACTAGATGCTATAGAAGAGGTAACCAAAAAAGATAAAAATAAAAAAAATTAGTTTAAAAAAGATTAATTTAAATATATTATAAAAAAAAATCTTTATAAGTATATATAATGGGAAAAGAATATACAAGAACTCTTAATAATACATCTTATAATGGAAAAAAAAAATTATCTAAAAAAAATTCTAAAAAAAATTCAAAATCAAATTCTAAAAAAAATTCTAAAAAAAATGTAAATCAAAATAATAGTACTACAGAAGAAATGTTAAATATTTTAAACTCTGATACTGAAGTAATGTATCAATCAAAAAATAATAATTTACAAAATAATAACAATTTAATACCATTTAATGGTGAAATACCTCCACAATATATGAATATGAATCAACAAATGAACATGAATCAACAAATGAATATGGCTCAACAACCACAAATAAATAATATGGCTGCTTATTCACCTTTAAATTACGATCCTATGATGTTACAACAAATAGCTCCTTTACAATTAAATCAAAATCAAAATGAAGATATGTTTACTAATTTAAATAATTTAAATAAAGGTCCTTCTATTGGTGGTATGATGAATAATAATTTAGCTTCAGCTTCACAATTTCAAAATAATAATTTTGCTTCGGCACCAATGCAACAACCTAATAATATTGCATCAGCACTAGGAAATAATATAAATTTAGACAATTTAAACATGTTAGGTGTACCTAAATTATAAAAATTGAATATAAATAACCTTCAAATTATTATAATTATTATAATTATCCAATGGATTTTTATAATAATTGGCAAAAAACACTTGTTATTGATCAATTTGAATTAATTGGTTATAGTTCTGGAGGATTTAAAACAGGATTAATTATATTACCTTATAAAATTTGTTTAGATGCCGGAGTAATTACTCAATATGAACCAAATTTAATTTTAATTACTCATGGACATAATGATCATGTTGGAGAATTATATAATATTTTAATTGGAAATTCTAGAAAATTAAAAGTCCCTATTGTTGCAACACCAAATTTAATTAAATTTATTGGAAATTTCTTAAATTCAAATATGAGTATGAATTGCGGATTTAATAGTAAATACAATAAATGGCAACCTATTGGATTGATTGATAAATATAGATTTACAATTCAAGCTAAAAATATAGAAATTCAACTATATAAAATGGATCACACTGTAGAATGTATTGGATATGGTATTTCAGAGATTAGAGATAAACTTAAAGTAGAATACATAAATAAAACTACCGAAGAATTGATTGACATTAAAAAAACATATAAAATTACTGAAGAAAAAGAGTTTCCAATGCTTTTATTTTGTGGCGATACAGGTAATGGTATATTAAATAATTTACCGTTTGATAAATATCCTGTTGTTATTATTGAATCATCATTTTTTCATATTGATCATATTATTGAAGCAAGAGAAAAAAAACATATTCATATTTCTGACTTGGAACCATATTTTATTAAGTATAAAGAAACTAAATTTATATTGATTCATTTTAGTTCTAGATATAATATCGATGAAATTAAAAAATATCAAAAAGAATATCAAGAAAAATATAATAATATTATTTTTTTTATTTAGTTTTTTTTTTAACATATTTATCAAATAATCCATCAACAACATTATTTGATTTTAATGATTCACTATAATTTTTAATTTCTTCTTTTGAAACAAATTGTTCTAATAAAAAAATTCCTTTTTCTGTTTTCATATCATCTATTTTTAACTTATCTGGATTTTTATAAAAAAAATAATGTATATCAAAATATAGTCTTCTAAATTTTCCATTACCTTTTTCTTTATTTTTAAAATATCCTAATAATGCATACCATTTATTTTTAATATCTTTTTCAATATTAATTAAAATTCCACCATGACAAATTTCTTCTGTCATTAATGAAAAAGGTTTTATTAATCCACCCGGTCTTAATAAAATAAATTCTTCTAATGTATGAATATAATTATAATCTAATAATTCTATTTTATATTTTTTTTTCCAAATTTTATAATTTTTTAATCCATCTTCTCGTGGATCTATATTTTTTAATTTTTCATTAAGATAGTTTTCTTTATCAATAAACATTATAATATAAATATAAAATATATTATAATAAAATTATTTAAAGAAAATATATGTTTTATAAATAAGTATGACCGAATATCAATTAACATGGTATGATAAATATTTAAATACACATATAAATTACGATAAAAAAATTATTACTGAATTAATAAATAAATTAAATAATAATAATAATCAAAATACTGTTCAAAATAAAGTAATTCAAATAGAAACAGAATATCAAATAAAATTAAAAGAAATAGAAGAATTATGTATTAATTTAGAAAAAATAGAACAATTAAAAGAAGATAATAGTTTAAAGATTCTTCAAAAGGAATTAGATGTAATTAAATTATTAACAAAATATTCATTACAAAATAATCAACTTAATTATACATTTTTTATGAATTCATTAAATTTATTATTTAAATTAAGTGAAACATTACGAATTAGATTAGGACAAAAAGAAATTAATGTAGAAAAGAAAACTTATTCTGATGATAATATTTCAAGATGTTCTTATAAATTTTGTAATTTTAAAGATGCTTGTAATTATAATTATAATAAATCTAAAAATATGTGTTATCAAGACCATTATGTTCATAATATGGTTAGTGCTGATTTAAAAATATTAATGGAATATATTGAACAAAAGTATGGTGATAGTAAAATTGTATTACATAATAAAGAAATTTTAAAAACTATTAATACTTTATCATTTGTAATTAATCATATGGAAAGTGAATTAAAATCTAAATGTTTGTATTTACAAGAAAATGAAATTGAAAGTTGTCATTTTATTAAATTAAAAAATGTATATAATTAAAAAAATTGATATATATAGTTATTTATAAAATAGTTATATATATAAATGGTTACTATTGTAATAAAAAGATTAAATAAAGAATTAAATAATATTAATAAAGAACCAATTGAAGGATTCACACTTGATGATTCTTCTAATATTATGATTTGGAAAGGTACTTTAGAAGGTCCAAAAGATACTCCATATGAAAATGGTAAATTTAAAATTCAATTTACATTTACTCCAGAATATCCTATTAAACCACCAAATGTAAAATTTTTACAATATATTTATCATCCAAATTTTTATAAAGATGGTCAAATTTGTGTAGATATTCTTCAAAACCACGAATGGTCTCCTTCGCAAAATGTTTGCACAATTATTCATTCTTTACGTTCTCTTTTTATGGATCCAAACCCATCATCCCCTGCAAATAGAGAAGCATCGGAATTATATATTAAAGATAAAATGGCATATGATGCTAAAGTAAAGGAAAACATTAAAAATTATGTATAATTATTTATTTAATAATTATTTTTTTTATTATTAAAATAATCTAAATTTAATTAATTATGAGTGATTCAGAAAAAATATCTTTAATTAAAGCTATTTTAATTACTATTATTCCTTTGGGACAATTATGGGCACGTATTTTTTGGTTAGATGGTTCATTAGATAAAAGTTGGTTAATGTTTCCATTATTTTTAATATTTCCATTTAGTATTCTTCCATCTTTAGCAATCTATTTTGGATATGTAAAAAAAGGTATAGGTGGTGAACCATATGATAATTTTATGTGGATTCCTATTATATTTAAATTTTTATTATCCTTTATAGTTCCTAAGTTTTTAGAATTATTTTATGATGAACCCAGTGATAGAATGATATTCTTATGTGTATTTATAATTCAACTATTTATAGGTATGATACCTAATTTAATTAGAACAAATAGACTATGTGATAAACTATCATTTAATTCGTATGGTAAAGCATTTGTTGATAGTACAATAGCTAATGGAGTTGGTGAATTATTACCTTTTATTTTAGGTTGGATGCCTTTTATAGGATTTTTCTTAACAGCAATTGGTATGATTCCAGTTATTGGAGAACAAGTTGAAAATATTTTATGGGGTGTCAGTTTTGCTTTTGGTTATATATTTGTAAATATGGTTAATGCAAATAATTTAGGAAAATACTGTAATTCAGATTTCTTAGGAAGAGATTATATGGATAAAGTAGGTTTCTTTATTATGTTATTTCTTACATTATTTATAAAAGTAATTAATGAAGTAAGTCCAATATAAATTATCTATATTTAGGTTCAATAAAAGGTAAATCTAATTTTTGAAAAAAATCTTCTTCTGAATTTATTTTTATTTTTGTACCATCTTCTTTAAATAATCCATATTCCGATAATTTAAGTTTAAGTTTTTTTGCAATCGTTCTCATTTTTTTATTTAATTCAGCAGAACCTGTAAAATATAATAATGCAGAATAATAAGATTCGTAAGATACAAATCGAATATCAATTCTTCTTACTGGATTTTTTTTATATTTTGCAAATCCCATATATTTAGTTTCGTAATTTTTATCTGTTATATCATCAATTAATAATGGTTTATCATCATTTTCTTTCAAGTCATTTTTTAATGTATTAATAACTCTTTCTAAATGATTAATATTATCATCTGTATTATCTTTTAAATCTAATTTAGATATTAAAACATCAATATCACCAGATGTTGGTTTTTCTCTTCTATATGAACCACATATTTGAAAAATATATTTTGATTCTTTATCTAATTTATAAAGTGTATTCATTTTACTTATTGTTTTTTTTATAAGTTTATTAATTTCATCAATTTCATCTCTAGGTATATTTTTTTTATAAACTCCATAATATTTTAATCCTAATTCTATTTTTTCATTAACTACAAATTCTTTTTTTTTAATTTTTTGTTTTAGAATTTTTACTGATTTAATACCTTCATTATAAAATTCAGTTGCCATTACTCTACCAATACCAATAACTTCTTCTAATTCTTCAATAATTTTTTCTTTTTCAATACTTAAATCTTCAAAGTCATTTAATTCAGCTAATTTACCAGATTCTAAAATTTCTTTAATTCTTTGAATAGTATTTGCTCCTATACCATCAATATCTTTTAATTCCTGATAATTTTTTAAAGTTATTTTATCAGGATATTTTTTTAGAATTATTAAAACTAAATTTAATTGTTTTAATCTAAAATTATAAGCAGTTATATTTTTAGTATCTTTTTTTTTTACAAATTCTTCTTTTTCACTTTTTTTAAAAGCAATTAATCTTTGAAATTCTTTAATAATATTTTCATTTAACATTATTAAAAAGTAGTTTATAATTAAATTTTTAAATTCAATTTTTATTAATCATCATCTCTTCTTGAAAAGGCACCAAATAACCAAAGTAACAATAATAAAACTAGTAAACTACCACCTGCAATTGATCCAATTAGTATATAATTAGGAGCAGCTGGTGCTGGGGCTGGGGCTGGGGCTGGGGCTGGGGCTGGGGCTGGGGCTGGGGCTGGGGCTGGTGCTGGTGCTGGTGCTGGTGCTGGTGCTGGTGCTGGTGCTGGTGCTGGTGCTGGTGCTGGTGCTGGTGCTGGTGCTGGTGTTGTTGTTGGTGCTGGTGCTGGTGATGGTCC
>Ga0214919_10002475_pt1 | contig 29035 bp, 7 predicted proteins | sample LL1503_MetaG_FD_177994 | JGI IMG/M metagenome (GOLD analysis project Ga0214919, IMG submission 177994) | Freshwater microbial communities from Lake Lanier, Atlanta, Georgia, United States - LL-1503 | ecosystem: Environmental > Aquatic > Freshwater > Lake | place: USA: Georgia | collected 2015-03-15 | reverse complement strand
AACGTAGCAAAGAATCTATGCCCCCACTTGTAACAACATCCGCGGCAAAATGAAGGCATTTACCTGTCCCTATAATGCCGGATTCTAGCATCGCCTTATCGAAGGCACGAATAGACTCACTCGGTGTATATCCACAACGAGTGCGTGGCGCTTCTTCTTCTGTGACGATAGTGGTCATCATCTTCGGTATTTAGGACCAACAATCTTTTTTCCACGATTCTTCCGACTTGTGCGAGGAAGAAGTCCCTTCGCTTTTAAAGAAGCCCGTGCCGTAAACCCTATGGATTTACCTGCTCTGTATTTACGAAGAAGATCCCGATTCTTACGGGTAGCTCTATAGCCACCGGCCTGCGGTAAGCAGCCGCATCCTCCGCCTCTCATCTTTCGTGTGGCGCTCATTCTACCGTATTCTATTCTTTCGAGAGATTATCAGCGAGACTTAACTTCTATATACCATGGTAGAATGGTGCTCAAACCCTATAAATACTTTGCTGGGCTTTCACGGAGCAAAGCGACCCGAAGGGCCAAAGAAATCCGGCGTGGAAAATCCATGTCACACAAGAATCCTGCGGCATATCGCCCCTTTCAAACAGATAAAGGAGTCAAAACAAAGACATCGAAATATACTGCGCGCTTTACACGGCGCTTTCCAAAGGCAAAAAGCCTCGCAGAAAAGGCAAAGGCGACCGGTGTTCCTCTGTCCTTCCTCAAAAGCGTCTATAATAGGGGGCTCGCAGCCTGGCGTACAGGGCATCGGCCTGGCGCCACGCAACAGCAATGGGGTTACGCACGTGTTCATTCCTTTTTGACGAAAGGAAAGACATATCATACAACAGATTCTGACCTTGCGAAGAAAGCAAAGGCAGCATCCGCTAAAGCAAGAGCTTGGTGGAGCCATTAACAGTTCTTATATTCCACCCAGACAGGTGCGCATCCCGTATTAGAAAAAGAGAGGCGTTGTTTTCCAATCCGAGTATTGAATGCATACCAGTTGGCCGATGGCTGCGCCTTTTTCCAAATCTGGTCGCATGCGTAGTCCCAGTGCCTCCCCGTTTCTATTAGCTTTTTGGTTCCCTCGTCCCAGGTTGAGGTGATGGTATCATAAAACTTCTCATTCACAAGATATCCAGAACCAGCCTGCGCATCCAGAACCTTCATCAGAGTTTCCGAGAATGGCTGCGATTTATTCATACCGTATCCCAGCATTATCACGTCATAATCGGGCACTTCCTTTAATGCCGTTGTAAGAAGTGCGGAGAACTCATCTTTGGATACAAGAAACATGAAATCATCTTCAAAGAGCAGTACATTCTTATATCCCCTGGCCTTTGCCTCCTTGATAATACCCGAATGCGATTGACCGCAGCCGATGATTCCAGGAGATGTCTTGAAGGCTGGGAAGCGTTCCCCAGAGATGCCAACCTGCGCCAGCTCCGCTTCGATTTCTTGACGCCGATCTGTTCTTGCATCCAGATTTATATAGAAGGTTCCAGCCACCTGCTCCATTATAATTGTCTAAGAAGACTCTTATTTACGCCCCTTTTTTGATTTCACACGCCGTGTTTTCCTAATATTCTTCTGCGCAATATCATATAGCATTTCTGGCCTTCCTATCCAGTAGTGTTTACCATAATCGACAAATAGTTCTTCACCTGGATCTACATTAGCAATGGTTTCAAGTTTTCCATCTTCTGTAAACTGTACATTTGCAGAATATGGGGTGGCTGTGGGGCAGTTTAAGATTCCTGCAAAATGATTTGAATTTTTTGCGCAAATCGATGTACCGTCATTGATAGTTAGAACATAATCCGCATCCTTAACTTTATTAAAATCTACTATTTTCCCACGATAATATCCGATAAAGGTCCCCTTTGGAATGAACGCTTTGGTAAAGACGCCTCGGCCAGAATCTGGAATATTTGATTGTTTAATTTCCATATTATTTATCATAACCTGCTCTTCTTCTGTCGGAGGGAAAGAGGGAAACATCTTTACTCGAGCCATTTTACTTTCACTTTATAGTAAGATAGATTTTCTCCAAGTCAGTAAATCGTCGCACAGGTGTTTGAAAATTTGTCTGAATGTCAAGGGCCGTCCAGAAAGTGCCATTATGAGAACTTTCGAGCTTCCATGAGACAGGATCGCCCTCAACTCCCATTTCAGGAGGGGCTGTGGTAAAACTATAGGCATCGATAGCGATGGGGTCTCGGAAGGCGAATACAAGGGGCTTTTTATGGGCATCAGACCACCCGGGCTTGAACCCAGCGCCCGTAACGTCTGTGATGCGCCCCTCCCAGGTTCCCATGGGGTTTGTCACGGATCCCTTTAGAAATAGGGGATACTCTTCATAGAAAAAGGTGAACTTGCCGACATTGACGGCTGCTGCGGCGCTGCCACGTGTTGCGGTAGGTGTGAAGCGGAGGAACTTGTAGGATGCGGGTGCATGGCGGCGCTGACGCTCAGGTTCTTGTTGTTTCAAGGGGAGTTCAAACTGCGAGTCTTTGATAAACTTCTCTGCATTTCGAACGGTATCCATGCCAAATCCTCGGACGTCTAGGGCTTCGGATTGAACAGGGCGGCTTGGCAAATATCTGGAGACGAATGGTTCTTTGACGGCCGCATTCATCTCTTTTGTAATATCGAGAATCTGGTCGTCGGTTGGGCCAGTAATAAGAAGTTGTATCGCATTTACAATGGCGCAGCTCGATGAACTAAAGCCAAACTTGTATGCGAGTAACGTATTTGACGAATTTGTTGTAAAGATTGCTTCACACGTATTTTTATCTGTCTGAGCGGTGTTCGTGAAATCTTTGACGAGGATGCCATTATTATTGCTTATTGTTGTCCTGTAATAATCTCTTATCATCTGCGTAATTGTTGGATCATTGCATTTTTTAGAAGTACACCCTGCGAGTCCTTGTGCGCCATACACATCATTTAGCGCATTATATTCCTGTATACGATATGATTTGAGAGTCTGTTTTGTTGACCCGGCGATTTTACTATAGTCCGCTTGGAGCTTGTTTATAGATGAGCCAAAGCTATCGCCAGTTCGTTTTACTATCTCTTTTGTATAAATCATGGGTGTGAATAGGGCGGGTGTATTCGATTGAATAGAGGTTCCTGTATTCTGTCCACTCGCATCTCCAAGTAAATAGCCACATGTTGCGGGATCAATGGCCACGTACATGGCGATTGTGATATCTTTTTGAACGCCAGTATATCGCATTAACTTAGACCCCTCTATGAGTTTTCCACTCGAGGAAGAATATGTAACCGCCCCTTTTTTCACAGTATCATATGAAGTTTTAGTAATACCCGTCACAGGGTCGAATATATCTTTGCCTAATATATCTTTAATCTGTGAATCGTAGTTAATCGATACTTTTACATCGCATTGATTCGGATTTGGTGTGAAGGCGTGTGTAACAGTGAGAATCGTACCTGGAAGAGTTGGATCCGAATTATATTGATCTACGAGGCTATATAAAACATCTGCATCTTCACAGTTTGTTGTTGGGCAAATATTGCTCAAATTATCTAAATTAGTTCTTGTAGGAAGAGGTTTTGTAAATAGAATAGGAGGCGTAAGTGCTGTGATTCCAGTGTTAGATGGTAATAGAGTTAGCCCTTTTACATCAAGTATTAATTCAGAAGAGTACCAGCTAGCGGTATCCCCTTTATAGACGAATGTTCCACTTCGTGTTATCGCAGATGAACTGCCACCACTACCGCTACCACCACTACTGCTTATCGGCATGTTCGTGAGTGAATTATAGAGAATCTCTGTCCACGTCAGACTGCATGATGTGGGACTCAATTGAGACGCTCCAATCACGCTATTTATATAAAGCGTGCCTTTTGTTACATCAAGGGGGGGCGTCGCAGTGCTCAAGGGATATTTATTTTTCTTATTATTTACAATACTAATATAATCATCAAAAATGCGTCGCAATGTATCTGGATTTTTACAGTCAAGAGGCTCTAAATTATTTTTGGTAAACATAACAGTAGGTTTATAGTTAATATTACCGGGATCTGGCCCCAATGCTACAGGAATACCCCCATTCAGCTCAGGAATAAACGATGTTACTGCCCTATCATCGAAAATAATACCAGTGATATTTATAGGGGGACTACGAGACCCAGCAGCAGCAGAAGCAGAACCAGATGTTGTATAAAACAATCTTGCGACGGCTCCTTGAAAGGGGCTGGAAAGGCTTCGCACGGAGGTTTCTTCCAGATGTGATAAATTGGCTTGATAATCAGCGGCGGCCTGATCCAAAATGTCTTTTGATACTGTGGAGGCGGATTTGATGCGCTTGTACTGCGCCTTTAAATCATTAATAGGGCCATTAACATCTTTAAAAGTGTCATGAATATATAACTCGAACCGTATGTCGAGCATTGTGCTACCGAGGGGTAAAATATCATAGAAATAGGAGATATTGAACTGCCCCCCCATTAACTCGTAGAACTGCTGGGCGATGCTATCAATAACAGTTTTAGAATTTATTGAAATATACGATGGTATGCGTAGGGGTGTTGCGACTTCTGGAACTGTTCTTGGGGTGCCGCCGGCGACAGAAGCTCCCAAAGCAACTACAGCATCGTATGTGGCCTTCGAACTATTAACTGCGTTTCGTACTTTATCTCGCTTTAATGCGGCTATAATACTTTTTCCAGCAATGATTTCTAGTGTGACCGAAACCGGATTAAATATGCTTGATAACATTGCACCAACGCCTGGTATCATAGGGAATAAAACAGATGTTGCTACTAACAATTTTTCAGTTGGTGTAAAATTCGCAGGATTTGACGCATATGCTATTGCTGCCTCTGCGGTAGCGAGTTCTTTCTTTGCTTCATTCCAATCATCAAGCGCGTTGGACACATTCGTTGTTAACATATTTATAAAGTGTTTGTAGCGGATGGTTCGATTTGTAATCCACTGTACTAGAAAATTTCTTGATACGAAGGGTATCAGACCTAATATAGTGGGTGTCAACTCTGTCGTACAATGTGTCGCATTCCATGCGTTATTTCCTGCTGAAAATGTTGTTACAAAGGAGCCGTTTCGGAACTTCTGTACGATGTCTGGTAGACAAAATGTCGGTGGAACATTTGGAAGAGTATTTCCTGGACTGACTGTTCCCGCTGGGCCAACGGTGGAGCGTAGATATGCCTTTATTTGTGTCATATCCGTGTAGGAAAAGTTAAGACGAACGAAGTTCTCCACGGCGGGAGGAGAGCCCAAATACAAGAGCTTACAGTATTCAATACTCTGATTCATCTCTTCAATCGCAGTTCGCGACGCAGTCCCGAAGATATTTACAGGTATTACCTCTGACAGTGCTGGTGGCGGGACCCCATTTGGATTACAGTATGTGGGTGCACAGTACTTCGTTTTAGCCGTCGAACTACATGTTGCGGGCACAGTACATGTTTGCGCAGCACCAGTACCTGTGCAGACGGGATTACATGTTTCAACGCATCCAGTTGGTACGATACATTTCGATTCGCCAGTTGAACTTGTTAAACAAGTGGGATTACAACCAGATTGTTTATAGAGATCATAATAAAAGTTAATTGGCGAATCCATTAACAGTGGTAAAAAAATGTTGTTTGATAGGTCAATATCAAGACCTGTATTGATTGTAATTATCCCAGACATCAGCGATATTTGTATATCATCACCTTTATAGATTGTATTTATCGCTGATATCATCGGTCTATATGCCAAGAGTGTCGGTGATTTATCAACATCAGCGGGGCGTTCAGGGCTCTTGGTAAACGCTTTAAATGGCTTAATAAAATCGCCAAATGACGCGACATTTGGAATTGAGACTGTTGTCATTGGCATCGACATTGCTGAGCCACTAGAGCCAGCGTCAGTATTCACTCCATATAGATTTAACGGGATTTTAATTGTTTGAACTGTATCTGTTGTAGGGAATATACTGGAGTAAGTTAATGTACGTTGTTCGTTATAGATTTCAAGGCGCATACCTTTTATGCGATCAACTTGAGTAAGATAATCAAAATCGCCATCGATAGTTTCGATAGTTCTTGTTATCGAGTCATTTCGTCCAATATAGGTAATAGATGTGATCATAGTATTTCCGCTAAGATCTATTTCTACATACTCTGTGTCAGTGGCTACCGGGTTAGAGCAGTTTTTAGATGAGCCACTACAGGCATTTTGAACACCGGTTTCAAAGACATTGTTTAAAGCGTCTCTGGGAATCAGCACACCATCTACAATACAATCTGGCGAATCGCTAACGGCGGGCACAAACTCATAGACATCGCCGACAAGAACTTCACCACCGTATTTTTTATCTACTGGGCTCCCCCCAACGCTTGTTGCAGTTACATGCTTTTTAATAGCAAGATTATAGCCATTTATATCAAAGACTTGTATTTGAGAAATCGTGAGATATCCATCGGCATTTGGATCTAATGAGGGGCGAATACGGACATATCTTCCAGTAACCCCTTTTAACTCTGGAATCGTGTATTTCTGGGCGGGGGTTTCTACGAGTGTAAATCCCTCGGGGGCAGCTTGTGGCTGTACAAGAAGATAAATCACATATAGAAGAAATACTATACCAAGTATGGCCACTATAATTTGTATCCAATCAAGATACATCTATTCTATTAGATGGAAAATATAGGGCGTTACATCACGCACGATGTTCCTTACAATGTAGCACCTGTAGGGCTTACGATACACGGAGATGGCGAAATCATACTGTCAAACCTTTATTTAAGAACGCCCTGTTATCGGATTACAGGATAGAGTTATTTTACGGATCATTTTATTAGAGTAATCGGCTACATAGAGATTTCCTATAGAATCCACCGCAACGCCGTATGGGCCATTAAACTGTGCAGCCAATACAGTACCATCAGCAAATCCCGCAACCCCACTCCCTGCTACAGTAGTTACAACACCAGCAGAAGTTATTTTACGGATTCTGTTATTACCACTATCGGCTACATAGAGATTTCCTATAGAATCCACAGCAACGCCTTGTGGATTATTAAACTTTGCAGCCAACCCAGTGTCATCAGCAAATCCCGCAACCCCACTCCCTGCTAGAGTAGTTACAACACCAGCAGAAGTTATTTTACGGATTCTATTATTATAAGTATCGGCTACATAGACATTTCCTATAGAATCCACCGCAACGCCACCTGGGTAGTTAAACTGTGCAGCCAACCCAGTGCCATCAGCAAATCCAAAAACCCCACTCCCTGCTAGAGTAGTTACAACACCCCCAGAAGTTATTTTACGGATTCTCTGATTATCAGTATCGACTACATAGATATTTCCTATAGAATCCACCGCAACGCCGCCTGGGTAGTTAAACTGTGCGGCCGATCCAGTGCCATCAGCAAATCCCGCACCTCCACTCCCTGCTACAGTAGTTACAACACCAGCAGAAGTTATTTTACGGATTCTATGATTAGAAGTATCGGCTACATAGAGATTTCCTATAGAATCCACTGCAACGCCGCCTGGGTAGTTAAACTTTGCAGCCAATCCAGTACCATCAGCAAATCCCGCAACACTCCCTGCTAGAGTAGTTATTACACCAGCAGAAGTTATTTTAAAGATACTGGCCTTAGCTGCGCTTACGATTCCATAGATATTTCCCATAGAATCCGCCGCAACAACGCCGTATGGACTCGTAAAATATGCGACAGTACTTACGAGGCCAATATTTGCGCACGACTGACACACTTCTGCTAAACTCTGGCCAGTTAAAGAAGAATATGTTGCTCTAGGGCACGGTGTCGGTGAAGACATACCAGCGTTAGCGCAGTATGCCCCTGCTGCGCAGGGGATCGGCTGCGTGGTACCGATTGGCAAACTAATCCTGCCATTTACAGCATTATTATAGGATGCAGTGGCCGCAGCTGGAATAGTATATGATACAATGGAAGTCGACGAAGGACAATAACTTCCTGGCGGACATGTTTGACTACAGGACCCTGCTTCTCCTGGTGAATTACTCCATGTCCCAGCCGCACACGGTACGCAATCGGTAATAACAGAAGAAGTATTATTCGGATTATATGTTCCAGCAGGACACAACTTTGGCCCTTGTAGACTAGTTTCATCACAGTACCCTCCTGGAATACATGGATTGACATCCATGCCACCAGTACAATAATATCCCGCTGGACAGGGGTCCCCTTGAGTCGCAGTCGCTACGCCACACCTTTTTCCAGCAGGACATGGTTTACAGTCTTGTACAGTTCTTTTACTAGTTGAATCGTTGTATGTCCCTTGAGGGCAGGGCGTTGGTGTTCCAGACTCGTATGGGCAATAATATCCTGCGGGGCAGATCATTGTATTTGTGGAGCCAGATGGACAGTAGTTTCCTTCAGGGCAAGGAATCGCATAACTCACGGAAGAACCTGGGGGGCATATATATCCTGCATCACATGGTCCAGAACAACTTGAAGCTGTTAATCCGGATGTAGCGCCATAGCGCCCCCCAGCACATGGTTTTGCCGCAGTTAACTGCGCAACATCGCAATAAGAGCCAGCGGGGCACGTCACTGGATTCCCCGTCCCACCTGGACAATAATATCCTGCAGCGCATGGCTGTTTTCCAGTATCAGTAGTATTTCCAGAGCCGGGCAAATAGTATCCTCCTTGAACGCTAGTACATGCCTTTGTTAATTTTGTTGCGGCAGAAAATGTTCCTGGGAGACATGGTACAGGGGTTACTGTACCCTTGTTAATACACGATGTTCCTGCAGGGCACGCAATACATGCGAAAGAACTAGTCTGTTGTGTCGACGAATTGTATGTTCCAGCATCACAGGGCGTGATTGATGTAGTAGTTTTACAATAAGAGCCTTTGGGGCAGAAAAGGCATGATTTTGCATCACTCATCCCCTTTTTCATATTGTATGTGCCTGCCGCACATGCGGTTCGCACGCCATTTGCACAATAGTAACCTGTCGGGCATTGAACTGACTTGCCAGTTGTCAGATCTTGATAATATCCAAGAGGCCACGCACTTGTACATTTTGAAATATCATTTGCGCCAGGTGATGAATATAGGCCTGGCGGGCATTGAATCGGCTGATCCGTTGTTCCAGGAGGGCAGTACGCATTTACAGGGCATTGAATCGGCTTCGTTGATGTTACAGGGCAGTAATATCCGCCAGGGCAGTTTGTAAATCCTCCTGTTGAACTGCCAGATTCATTATAAAACTGCCCCGCTTGTATGGGTTTAATATCTGTGTTTAAAGATACAATGCTATTTGTAACTTTGCTCATATCTTTGATGTAATCAATGGAATTTGTGATCCCATCATTAAACTCGGATGTCCCTATTATTTTTCCAGAAATGTAGTTAATAATATTCGGTGAAACATAATAGGGGGATAACTCTTGAAGTTTTGTATTGAGATAGTCTGTATCCACAATAGGCAACGAATCGAGATATGAACTTGAAAATACAGTATCTATACTCAGGGTATTCCCGCCACCGCTAGTGTCAGGGCGCATGCCCCTACAACCCATCCCTAAATAGGCTTGAAGCAATGTGTCAATCGTATCTTGTATGCCTTGACCGTCTCTAAGAAGTTCTACATTCATTGCATCAAAGGCTGGTAAAAGAGGAAATAGTTTTTCATCCATAGTTGCGAGTTTAACACATGCGGCCGAAGGGGTTGCTCCCTGATTCGAACACGCTGATACTGCGGCGTTTTGTAGATCCAAGTTTTCATTATGAAAGCTTCCTGCTGTATATACTGCGCCACTCAGATCTTGTGCAGAGCGATAGAGAGTAAGGAGATTCCCATAGAAGGCCATTGTCGTGGTATTGATTTGATTACATGATTCCGTTTGCGGATCTCCTGAAAACTTTGCCCTACTCGCCTGTTCCATTTCTACAGTTGTTTGAAGATCTGTCTGTAAAGTGTCATAGGTATTTATAAGAGCATTTCTGGCCGCTACAGGATTGAAGTTATATTTCGCAAGCGCATACATTGATAAGTATTTTGGATACACTATGGTGAATGTCGCATTTGGCATCGGATTCATAACTTGAGACAAGAGGGATTTCGAAGAACCAGACCCAGACCCAGACCCAGACCCAGATCCAGATCCAGATCCAGATGTAATAGGAAGGCCCGCCTTATCTTGGTTTAAAATCGACCAAAAGTTAACCCGTGTTTGATCAATGTTCAGAGCCGCTTGTGTTGAATCAGCGGGAACAGTCGTTTGAAACCCTTCTGTGAAATAGGATCTACAACACATAATAAGAATTACTATGAGTAGGATACAGGGTATCCATATTCGTAGTTTCATCTTTACTATTGTACTTATGATATATTCTTTACCGTAGAATCAACACGTTTCGAAATGAGTTTTGTGGGTTCATAATTGTATAAACTTGGGAGTGTCACTTCCACACCCTTTAGATATGACTTTGAGAAATCGCCGGAAAAAGTTAGAATACTCGGATCCGGATCATATTCCTTTACAGAAGATAGAATGGGTGTGCAGCCATCTTTATCCAAGCTAAATATAGCCTTCACGTAAGTATAAAGGGGACTTGTATTAATTGTGGTACCTATTATTTTAGATTGTATAGAAATGATCTTTGACATCTTATATTCACATGACAGGGGTGAACTTTGAAAAGTTTCTTTTACATTTACAAAAGTAGTTTTCCAAGTCCCTGTTGCTATGTTTGTCACGGGTGAACCGAGTTTGTTGGCGATAACCTTAATCTGAACCGGATTCCCACAATCCACTGAACATGAAGGACCTGCGTATACCGGGGAAAGAACAGATGTATCACTTAGAACTCCAAGGGCATTTGAACTAATATCATATACAATAGAGGCAGGATCGGGGACCACCTGTGTCGCAGTGGTCGCACTATTAAACTTGAATCGAGCCGTTTTTATAGACTTTATGATAGCCGTTGAGTCTGTAATATCTTTAATATAATCATCATAGTCTTCTTCTAGATTTTCAAACATTACGTCGCATGTAGAAGGAGTCGATTGACCGGCCTTTAATATGCGCAGCATAGTATGTTTTGTTATTCCAAACTCTCCTGTTACCGGTGCGCCCTTTTGTATATTATAGGCTGTCATCATGAGTTTCAATATATCTGGATCAGAGCACTTCTTCGTTGAAGTAAGTAATGTTTTACCTGCGGAGATTGTATCAAGCATTTGATGCACAATCTGATCGGACCTCTTTAGATTATCTTGAATGGGTGTAACAATGGCTGTAGGAGATACTGGCATGAGTGCGCTCCATGCCGATTTCACCGAATCAATAACTGTTGAAAAGCTGAAGACTCCGCCAGAAGTATCTACTGCGGAAAGTGGAGCGCTATTTTCCTGTAAAAATGTCGGCACCTTCAAAATGTCTGTTGCGGAAAGCACGAAGTCACATTTGGACGGGGGTTCTACAAGAATGCGCTGATGCGGTTCATCTGTTGGTAAATAATAAGTGAAGACTGGAGTCGCAATGCCGGCTGAAATCGCATGAGCCTGGTCATTCGGCCGATCAGGAAAGAGCTCAATCTTTACTCCGCGTATACCTCCTCGTGTGCGGTCACTACAGCCAATAAATACAATATCATATATTTCATAGTTCCCTCCCGCTGGAGAACCAGCACCAGGAGGCAGAAGATCAATCTCAAAAAATGTCCCTTCTTGATTATCAGCTGCGCGCCACACATTGGGGAAACTATCGAGCTCGATTGTTGTATAATCATTGTTGTATGCGGCGGGCGGCGCCATTAAAAAGTTCATGGTGGATAAATCAAATGCGTTTGTCGACGTAGTCGATGAGCCTGAACCGGATTTTGAACCACCGAGCCCAAGGCCATAGATTTCCTTTAGTTGAAAATAGGTATTAAATGCATTAATATTTTTACCAGTCGACACCATGAAGTGTTGGTCATTAGTATAGTTGGAAGAAGAACCTCCTCGCACCGTATTCCGCACAAGGATCTTTGAAAACTCTAGGACAGTTCCAGGTGTGCCAGAAGGGGTGATTTTCAAATAGCGGGCAAATATATTACCAAAGCCTTTCGAAACGCTTGGCGTTATTTGCATAGAGAGGATTTGCTTTGTTAAAGTATTTTTTGGCGTGATAGAGCTGCCGCCAGCAACATCCGTCTTAATGACCTCTGCTTCATATTCGCATGTCGTGGAGTTCGGTGTTATCGCACGAAGAACTTTTACAATTGCCTCATTAGTTGAATTATCATTAAACTGATTCACAAGTGTATCAATAATGGCTTTATCTTCACAGCGATTCATACATCCGAATTCAATACCGAGCACCTTTCCTGGCGCAATGGGTCTGGGAATCTTAATCCGCCCTGCGAGTGGAAAGGTGGGCGTCATATAAGAGGATGAAAACATTGTTACAAGCTGAACGGGATCATCTCCAGGGAGCGTGGAAGTAAAAATAGGCACATCAGTCGGACCATTTGTGTATAAAAACTCTATGCGAACCCCTTTATTACGCCATTTAGCCTCATCAAACGTCGCACCGAAATAGACGACCTCTGATATATTGATTAACTTTCTAAGGTCCACCTCCCAGTATTCCGTCGCAGGATTCGTTGTCGCAGGCTGCCATACTGTGCTTAAGAGGTCCCCTTGCGCAGTTGTCCCATTCACGACGGTATCAGCTGAAGCTGCCGCCGCCGATGTGCTCGTCGCATATACGGGCATTTGCGCGGAAATGTTGAATCCACTTACATCAAATACAGATAACTGCATCAGATTAAGTATTCCATCCCCGCTTCCACGTGTTGGACCTACAAGAGGTGGTCGAACACGCACATACCGCGCAAACAAATCAGAAGTGTATACGGTATTTCGGGTAGGATAGATTATGCGTGGATTGGCTAGAGTCGCCGTTGTAGGGTCGATATACGAACGAACAGGGTACGCGGGATTATTCACGTTTGTTGTAAATCCCGTTGGTTGAAATGTACATGTCGCATAATCAGATAACACGTGGGACAGGATAATCTCCTTCTCCTTTAATACTATTTGCTCTATATTTGTGTTAGGATCATAGTCGACTTCATTCCATTTGTAATAACATCCATCCACCCCTCGTGGCTCAATGCCCACAATCTCTTTTATATGACTTCTCTCATTCTCATTATGATACCTATTTACCATATTACGCAAGACATATTTATTATTACAATATGTCGCAGCGATTTTGACACCATCGCAGAACTGTATAGTTGGTATAACGCCGGTGGCGAGCTCATAAATCGGCCCATGATTTATTGTCCACCAGTTATTATTTGTAGCAACTTGAAGATTATACATGTCTTTTCCTGTAATGAATGTATTGGCTGCGCCATCCACGTCTTCAGGAGGAAGTGCACCGGCTAATGTTTTTGTTAAAAGGGGGTCTAGATACATGGAAGTAAACAGGCCACCACCCGTTCCCGTAAAAACTCCACCTAGAATAGCACCTCTTGATTCAGCCAATTGTATGTTTTTAATACTTGCACTGCTTTCCGCAATCAATGTTTTTGCGTTGAGTTCACCTATGCCTGCTGCTTTTGCGATTGCCAATGCTGCTTCCTCATCCCCTGTTTTTAAGGCTTTTGCGATATTCGCTGCGACTTCCGCGGCCTCTTTTGTTACGAACCTTCCACCCCCTTCTTTCACAAAATCTGTCACTATTAATTTTGCGTTACTCTTGACACCAGAACTTATAACATTTTTTCCAAGGACTCCTCCTCCGATCCCTCCCAACATTCCTGTGCCTATGGCAACTGCGGCATCTAATAATCCCGCACCAGCTTCCGCCATAATCTGTCCCGACTTCCATGCGGCGTTAAATCTAGCATAATCCACAATAGATGCTTCCTTGTGAAATACTTCAAACTTTTTCGGCAACGATGCGACGAGATTTGTACCTGTATCGCGTGACTGTACCATTGCCTCAGGTGCCGTGTAATCTACCCATGTACATCCTGTTACTGTAAACTCATCCGCATGCTCCTCGCTACCGGTTCGTATGAAATAGAACCTCCTATAACAAAATGCGCAGGCCTTAAAAGCTTCATCTTCTAAATATGAACAGCCTGTATAGGAACTATAGTTCCCACCTGTTATCGGGTCATATGTAATAAAATCAATGGCACACACGACGTCGCATGAAAGTTCCGAGGATGCGATGACCCCAAAAAACTGTGTTATCATCTGTATCTGTATGGTTCCATCCTCATTTAAGAACGGATTTTGAAGGGAATTTTTGTAATAAAACTGTGCCATTCTGTTTAACATATATGGCTTTGAAAAATCGCAATAAGGCACCGTCACATCGGCAATATCATTTAACTGGTTTGGGTCATACTTTTGTTCTTTATACATCGTGGATGTCCCAAACATATACTTGCGGTCATAGGACTCCCTCACACCGACGCATAACGCAGCTTGTCGTATAAATCCTGCGGGGCATTTCGCATAACAAAGTAGTTCCACGCCTGTACGCTCAGTAAATGCTGAATCTGTACACTGTAACCTATCTTTATAGGCAACGGCGATTCCTGTATTTGTTGTCTGGGTAATACCATTACATACAAGGGGAGTGGTAGTGACAGCAAAATACCCTGTAGCATCACTCCAGTTTTGCGTGGTTGTATAGCTAATTTTTCCACCAGTGCAACTTGGGTCAATCTTCGCATTCCAACAGTTGTATCCGTCATCTGTGGTACCTGCTGCGCAGGCGCGGAGCGTGGGCATGGCTGAAGCAGTTTGAATCTGTCGTTGAATACACATTCTGCCATCAGGGCTTGGGACCGTATTTTCTTCACATGATTTGACTGCGATATTTGAGGGAAGACGTGTGCTTCCCGTTGTTCCAGCGACGGCAGGCAAGCTTTTGGAGCCCTGTGCTAGTGTCGCAGCCTTTTGCGCAAACTGCGTAAGTTCATTTGTATTAGGAGAATTCGCAAGGTCCGATTGTTCGAGCCATACATATCCCGCAGGGAGGGGGTCCAATATAAAAGAAAGGTTTGTTGGGGATGGGATTGCGGGATTGTTCCCTGTTTGCCATGCCGCATGATACACAAGAGAAAGGGTTCTGTCACTCATAAATGCGGGGACCTTTGGAGGAATCTTTAATCGAACATTTGCTAAGCCCTTGTTATCAGTTCCCCAGCATACATAGGGGTCAAAACTCTGTAGGAAAGGCGCAAGAGGAATCGCCGCAGATAATGCTATAAGGAGGGGTGTTGGTACAAGTTCAGTAATGGCTTTATAGTTGCCTGGGCACACCCCTCCTGTACGGAGAAGTGCGGCCATCATAGGATCAATGATTGCTTCGATACCCATCATAATACCAGCAAAGACACCAAAGAATAAGTCTATTCCCACAGCAAGGCCTGTTAAAAAAACAGCAGCAGGGGCTGCTGCGGGATTAAATACAGCAGTCGCATCCGCGGCCACTGCGGCCCCATCGAAGGTCCCCATAATAGCATTTCTTGTTAGGGCCGCCGCTTCTTGAACATTTTTCAACACTTGCCTAAATGTCGCTGCTGTTTTATCCGCCATGGATTTAAACTTGGAAAGAACCTTTCTTGAACCAACTCCTAATGCTAGAGCATCCCCCGCCTTTGTCTTAATTGTTTGTACCGCCCCTAGTGCGTGGGATGTTTGTGTCTTTAGGGAGTCAAAAAATCCTACAATTGCCTCTTTCCGTGCTGCTTTAACTTCTGAAAAATTGCTCATATCGAAGTTTATCTCTGATAAATACATCATTGGTATCATTCCAACCGCTTGAACAACTGCTTCAGCAGCCTTTGAAGCATAGGCGAGCTTGGTGTCTGTAACGGTTATATCAAACAGGGGGGACTTGTAGCAATAGTTTGATGAATCTTCTTCGCTACACGGGGTAAATGATTCCGCAGCCGCCGCAAGCTGGTTCACGTATGTTTTCAGATAAATGCTTCTTGATGCCTGCTCACTCACATAGCCCCATACAATATCTTTTTGTTGATAGGATTCATTATCTTTATCCCAGGGGATTCGTGTCGTATCGGAATCAAAAGCGCCCAGCGAGGAACCAAAATATGGTGGCACAGAAGGCGCCGGCGCAATATCATTGAATTTTAATAACTGGGCTGCTGCTGCATCTATTTCAGCCTGCTCGTAGTCGTCGTAATATTTATCAAAGGGGGTAATCTCCCATGTTCCATAGAGAACCTGTAATGTCGGAGATAGGTCAAACTGCGATGGCCACTTGGGCTGTCCATTTGAACCAGAACCAGAACCAGAACGAGAACCAGAGACAGATGCCATGACCACACCACCTTGTGTGCTTCCGGAAACTCCTCCTGGAACGGAACCTGTATAAGATGTATCTGCGATTACAAATCCTTCCTTCACTTCAGGCTTCAACGGTTTGCTATACACGGGCTTGTGCTTGACGGGTTCCTGGATGTTATCCCGCTGCTGCTTTACCCAGAGGAAAGCCATTACACATATGATTAAAAATACCAATAAGAACATTGGAACAGCGTAATCATAAAATGATGCCATGGAGCGTTAAACTCCTACTGTAGAGTGTTGCGAAATATGGAAGTCTGTGCGGGCGCAGGCGCCCCTATACCATCGTACAGTATACCTAGAACCATTGATAAGCCCATCCAGATAATGTGAGCACATATTGATATGTTGAATACAGTCTAGCCTTTGGCGCAGCACCCATAACGCTATTGCAAGTATCGGGCGAAGTGCTTGAGACCACATATAATGTTGGACATGATTTATAACATCTAGTTACTGAAACTAAAGGAGATACATAAGTTGTGTTAGCAGGACAGCTTACACATGTAGCTCCATTTGTGGAAAATATTTGCCCAGCTGGGCAGGTTGTACATGTAGTTGCCATTCCGCCAGCTGAATATGTTCCATTCGCGCACCAAACTCCACTAGAACTTGAAGAACCAGCGGGGCAGTAAGCACCTACAGCAGCATTACAAGGTTGCTTGTCTGCCGCGCCACCCGTAACATATAGTGATCCACCCGCACAATAATATCCTGCTGGACAGGTTGTTGCTACAGCAGTTGTAGTATTAGTGGGACAGTAGGTACCTGGTGCAGCCCAATAACAAGGGTATTTATCATTGGAAGCACCATTACAGTAATATCCTTCTGGACAGTTTACAGTAGTATTATATCGAGTTGGGACTGTGGAATCATTGGGAGTTGCTGTCGGATTATATGGATTACTAAAATTAAGAATAGGAAGGGCACCTACGCCTGGAAGAGTATAGGTCGTCCCCTGCGGAGGCTTTATACCATAGCACGTTAATGCGGAAGTCGTACCCGTTGTTTCTGAAACACCTTTTGCTGCGCCAACGCACGTGCCGCTAGTTTGTATAGGAAATACAACTCTCGCTGCGCCAGTAGTATCATCTTTTACGAGCGTATACCAGCACCAATGCGCGCCTTGTTTAAACGCATCCACTAACTGATTATAGGTTGCAACAGTTCCACCAAAGCTTGCGCAAGCGGTTGTCGCGGTTGTAAGAGTCAATGCTCCGCTACTCCCAAACGCATACACTTCTTTTACCACTGAACCGGTAACAGAGATTGGATTTGCAACGGTAGAACCGGCGGGACAGTAGGAACCTGATGTAGCATTACAAGGTTGCATATCTGCCGTGGTACCCGTGCAGTAGTTTCCTGCTGGACATGTTATTCCAGCAGAAGTTGTACTACCAGCGGGACAGTAGTTGCCAGCAGCAGCAGTACAGGCTATCGCATTTGCTGTGCCACCCGTACAATAATATCCTATTGGGCATAGAATTCCAGTAGAACTTGAAGAACCCGCGGGACAGTAGCGGCCTGCAGCTGCTGTACAAGCTTGCTTATCTGATGCGCCACCCGAACAATAATATCCTTGTGGACAGGCTGTTCCAGTACTACTTGTACTACCAGCGGCACAGTAGTTGCCAGCAGTAGCAGCACAGGCTATCTTTGCGCCATTAGTACAATAAGTTCCTACTGGACATATTAGTAGCGTAGCTGTAGGGGAGACATAATAACCTGATGGAACGGGAATAGCCAACGCACCACCGCCAGAACAATAATATCCTGATGGACAGGCTGCTCCAGCGGCACTTTTAGAAGCGGCTGGACAATAGTAACCTGGGGCTGCTGTACACGGTTGCAGACCTGTTGTGCCACCCGGACAATAGTATCCTGCTGGACATGTTATTCCAGCAGAAGTTGTACTACCAGCGGGACAGTAGTTGGTAGCAGGAACAGTACAGGCTACCGCATTTGCTGTGCCACCCGTACAATAATATCCTGATGGGCACAAAAATCCAGCAGAACTTGTAGAACTGGTGGAACAGAAGTTGCCAGCAGGAGCAGTACAGGCTACCTTATCTGCTGTGCCACCCGTACAATAATATCCTTGTGGACAGGCTGTTCCCGCGAAGGTTGAAGAAGCGACGGGACAGTACTTGCCAGCAGGAACAGTACAGGCTACCGCATTTGCTGTGCCACCCGTACAATACTGTCCTACTGGACAGGCTGTTCCGGGACTCGCTGTTGTAGAACCGGTGGGACAATAGTAACCTGCTGCAGTAGTACAAGGTTGCTTATCTGCTGTTCCACCCGTGCAATAATATCCTGCGTCGCAATAGTATCCAGCAGCAGTTGGAGTACCAGGGGCGCAGTAAGAGCCTGCTGCAACACTACAGACTTGCGGAGTTGCTGTGCCACCCGTACAATAATATCCTGCTGGGCAAACCAATCCAAAAGCAGCTGTAGCACCTTGGCTACAGTACCTGCCTGCAACCGCAGTACAAACTTGCTTATCGGCAGTGCCACCCGTGCAATAATATCCTGCTGGACAGTTTATTCCAGCAGCAGTTGTAGAACCGATGGGACAGTAGGAACCTGATGTAGCGGTACAAGGTCGCTTATCTGCTGTGCCGCCCATGCAATAATATCCTACTGGACAGCTTATTGCTGCGGTTGCATTTGTAGAACCAGGGGGGCAGTAGGTTCCTGCGGCCGCGCTACAAGCTTGCTTATCTTGCTTATCTAGCGCTCCACCCGTGCAATAATATCCTGCGTCGCATAGTATTCCAGCAGGATTTGTAGAACCAGCAGGACAGTAGTAGCCTGCTACAGCAGTACAAGGTTTCTTATCATATATTGTACCATCACAGTAGTATCCTGCTGGACACCAGGAACCTGATGGAGTTGTAGAACCCGTGGCGCAGTAGTAGCCTACTGTAGCAGTACAAGGTTGCTTATCTGTAACGCCACCCGTGCAATAATATCCTGCTGGACAGCTTATTCCAGCACGAGTTGTAGAACCTGTAGGACAGTAGGAACCTGCTAAAACACTACAAAATTGCTTATCTGTTGTGGTACCCGTACAAAAATACCCTACTGGGCAGAGCGTTCCAGTAGTAGTTGAAGAACCGGTGGGACAGTAGGCACCTGCTGTAGCAGTACAAGGTTGCTTATCTGCTGTGCCACCCGTACAATAATATCCTAGTGGGCAGATAGTTCCAGTAGTAGTCGTAGAACCAACGGGACAGTAGTTGCCTGCAGCCGCAGTACAGGCTACCTTATCCGTGGATCCACCCGTGCAATAATATCCTGCTGGACAGTTTATTGCCGTCGTCGCAGCTGTAGAACCGGTGGGACAGTAGGTGCCTGATGCCGCGCTACAAGGTTGCTTATCTGCTGTTCCACCCGTACAATAATATCCTCCTGGACAGGTCGATCCAGCGGCGGTTGTAGAACCGGCGGGACAGTAGTTGCCTGCTGCCGCACTACAAGGTTGCTTATCCGCGGATCCACCCAAACAATACTGTCCTTGTGGACAGCTTATTGCGGCTGCTGCTGTTGAAGAACCGGCGGGACAGTAGGAACCTGGTGTAGCAGTACAGGGTTGCCTATTTGCTGTGCCACCCGTACAATAATATCCTGCTGGACAGGTCGATCCAACGGCGGTTGTAGAACCCCCACTACAGTAGTTGCCCGGGGCTGCTGTACAAGGTTGCTTATCTGCTGCGGCACCCGTGCAGAAATATCCTACTGGGCAGGGATTCCCCAGGCCACCGCCAGGTAAAGAAGAACCAGGGGCACAGTAGGCGCCTGGCGCCACCCCGCCAGTACAAGGTTGCTTATCTGCCATGAGACCCGTGCAATAATATCCTGCGTCGCACAGTGCTCCCGCAGTAGTTGAAGAACCCAAGGGACAGTAGTAGCCTGCTACCGTAGTACAAGGCATCTTATCTGCCGCGCCACCCGTACAATAATATCCTACATCGCACAGCTTTCCATTCGAATTCCCTATGTCAGTGCTAGAAGGACAGTACCTCCCTTGTACAGTATTACAAGGTGTACATGTGCTAGCACCAGTATCAGAATACTTTCCAGCAGGGCACGATGCCATGGCTGTGCCACCAGAACAATAGCTTCCACCAGAACAAGGTGAACACGTTGTTTTGCCAATCGTATATGTAGTTTGCCCAGGAGGGCAAGGTGTACAACTGCTAGCCCCACTCGCAGAGTATTTTCCAATATCACATGCTACAGCGGCTGCGCCGCCAGGACAATAGTATCCAGCAGGACAAGATGAACACGTTGTGGTAAACGCTAGGGTCGTTTGCCCAGGAGCGCACGGTGTGCATGAGGGGCCGCCAGTGCCAACAGAACACCCTAGAATCTTTTTGGTCAATAAAACCTTGGAGCCACTTGATCCAGATGCAGGCGTTACAGAACTATCAAATTTAGTTTTATATAATCGAATATTTTGCCTCCCTATATTCGCAGGGACCCTGTTTGCTATAGGAGTACCGCTTGGAGATTTGGATGAAATAGGTAAGAACTTCCCATTTGCGTCCAAATCTCCCGCAGCATAGCTGCGTATGAGAATATTATTAATAGAAGGCATAGAAGCAATAATAAATGGTCCAATCGTTTTTGGATATATATAACTGGGATTCGATGCGGTTTTTGTTGTTAGAGTATCTGCGACTCCTGCTGTTATAACATCATAAGTATATGACGGGACCTTTGCAGAAAGTTTTACACTATAGGTCGTAACATCCTGGCCTGATGTAATCCCTAGACTTGTTAATGTGGAATAATCTAAATTTCTAGAATGCCCCTTAAACCAATCCGCCCCACTCATACCGTCATATTTATCGTTGACGGTTCGAGCTGCCCCATATAATACTCCTGTTCTAGTTGTATCAATCCCCACGTTATAGGTGCATACATTACCTGTAGCATCAACTAGCACTGAATCACCCTTCGTGGTATCAAAATTTCGACTTGTATCAGTTAAGGCCCCAGTGTTCAAACTCGATGATATTGTTTTAGGGCATGAGTTATATTCAACAGGAGCTGTACAGGTTCCATTTGCATTTTTTACATGCGCAGCTTGATTCTCCACAGGATTCCTACACTTATACGTCCTACATTGATTATTATTTAGTGTATCCACTTCTCCTGGATTACAATCATATGCTCGGCAAGTTCCATCTCCAAGGTCCGTATCATACTGGTTACAGGGCGCCTCGATGTAGATTACATCGCCAATGTTAAGATTATCCGGTAGCACCGTATTTGTTGTAGTGATATAGCTGGTTCCTGCATAGATATATCCATCGATTAGATTTGGAGAGTTATAGCGAGTTGGGACCATAGAATCATTTGGAGTTGCAGTCGGATTATATGGATTACTAAAATTAAGAATAGGAAGTATACCTACGCCTGGAAGAGTATAGGTCGTCCCCTGTGGAGGCTTTATACCATAGCAGGCCAATGCGGAAGTCGTACTCGTTGTTTCTGAAATGCCTTTTGATTTACCAACGCACGTGCCGTCAGTTTGTATAGGAAATACAGCTCTCGCTGCGCCAGTAATGTCATCTTTTACGAGTGAATACCAACACCAATGCGCACCACTATTGTATGCTGAAACTATTTGATTATAGGTCGCAACAGTTCCACCGAAGCTTGCGCACGCTGTTGTCGCAGTTGCAAGAGTAAATGTATTAATATTCCCAAACACATACACTTCTTTATCAACCGGCTCTGTTGTTGTAACAGGTGTGGTGCTGCTTGCTGGATCGCTCGCAAATGGCTTTGAGGAAACAACAGAAATAATCGTGTTTGCGAGGTTAGGGCCAATATACTTCTTTGTAAGGGTTATTTTGGAGCCTGATACATTCGCAACAACAAATGGTCCCTGGACATCCAATAAATATCCTAAATAGATCATATCATTTACATGCAGCAAATCTGGAGATATACTATAATTTGTTGTTATTTCATTCGACAGATTGTCTATCATTCCTTTAAGTTCTGTCCTTGGCGCCGCGAGAGAATAACCCTGCGTATCTGTCATAGACGTTTTTACTTTCCATTTTGATGTCGGATTCGGATTCGTGATTAAATATGCTGCGCAGCCTAGGCCAGATGGATTATCAGGGGTATTATCATTATAGTAGGGTTGAAGATTACAAATGGACTGTTTCGCAGCAGCCACATCCGATGTGGCTATCGGGCCTCGACCTGAGCCAGAAGAGCCAGAACTAAGACTAGCCATACTATCATTTTTATCAATCATATAGTGCGCATCGCTTCGCTTGCCAGCAGAAGTTCCATTTGTCCAATATGAATCATTCCAGGTTCCTATGCTGATCGCACCCGTTTTAAAGATGTATTTTGCCGTGCCAATCGCATCATCGGCTACCATTTTTATAGTAGGCGTGTTTGCCGCTGTTCTGGAAAATTCTTCCATCATATAAATATTTACACCTCCAACATTTTGGACAGCTATTACAGGCCACTTTCGATTGACCGGTGTAAGAATATTATCACCATAGAAGGAAATGATTCGTCCATTTTCATTTCTTATGAAGGCGGGCTTGGCTATCGTATTCGCAGTAGCCTGTATTGTTCGCCCCTCCAGATGAAGCATATAATGCCCATCTGTGCGTGCTCCTCCAGCAACCCCTGATGTCCAGTACGTGTCCTGCCAGGAGGTTGCAGCACCAGACCACGGTGTTATCGCACTAATATTATAGGCCCTTGCTGTACCTGCTGAATCATCGGCTACCATTTTTAGATATTGACCTTGTTCCGCAACATATATAGTTAGACCTCCAATAGTTTTAACTACTGAGATTGGCCATGGCGTATTATTAGCATATATCCAATCCCCAAATATATAAGCATACAGCGGCATATACGTATTTGGGGCCGTTTCAGCAATAAGCGGTGGTTCACTCAAATCTGCAGTGCCATTGAGTATGCTTGTATTCACCGCAAGTGTATTTTTCAAGTCTAGACAATCTTCTTGTGTAAATGGATATATCATCGGTTTGGGGACACACGCATTGGATGGCACTGGAGGGTTGCCAGTAGCACTTCTCCATACAGTGCTTCCTGCTGAATTGAATATAACCACATCACCGTAATCAGTAACCTGTAAATATATATTTGTATTACTGAGATTGCTAGAAGGTATTGAATATGTGGGTGGCCCTGAAGAACCAGAACCAGAACCAGAACCAGAACCAGAACCAGAACCAGAACCAGAACCAGAACCAGAACTTATTTTCGGGAGCGCAATCCACGGCATAACAGTATCATATACGCTTCTTGCCTGAATCACTCCAATATTGATAAGATAAGAAGGTGCAAATGTACTTGAACCTTTTGTATTAGAACTCCATAGAGTTGTCAATGTGCTCATATCATATAAGATAAGTGTTCCATCTACCCTATATTTTAAACTGTATCTACCATTTGTTGAAGTGAGCTTTCCACCAATAGGAAGACGTTGAAGATATGTAAGGCGATCTGTATCTTTTCCAATAGATATACATTGAGTAGTGCTTCCTGTACTTCCTTTACTTCCTGTACTTCCTTTACTTCCCGTACTTCCTGTAGTTAATACCTGCCCCGTACAGTCTTTCACAAATATCCCAGTGGAACCTGCTATATATGTGCCAGAAGTACCAGATGTTACTTGAAAACCCTCTGTTTGAAATGCTTGAAACGTGTACAAAAAGAGTAATACGCCTAGTACAAATAAAAATAAAAAATAAATTACCACGGAAACCCCGAACACTTTTACCATACCCCTGATTATACTATATATTGAAATCAAATCAAATTCAACCAGTCTATCGCATATCGCATATAGCATATCCTTAACTACCGTTACGCCCCAGGGGTGCTTAACGCTACTTATTTGTATTCATGCCTAACACCAAGGATAGTCTGTTTGCCCTGGGGGGCAGCACTTTATATCACGCAAAAGTGTTATTAATTTATCCCGGGAGGCTGTGGCGACTCCGATTGGCGTGAGTACTCCTGATAGGTTGCCGCTTCCTGAGTTTATATTCGAGTTAAGAGCAGCTAACTGCGTTCGCAAAGAACTACATGTTGGAGATGAGGAACCAGATCCTGATCCTGATCCAGATCCACACATTCGCTGTATAATTGATTCAAGAGTCGTTTGAATTGCGGCGACTTGTATCGAAGAGTTCTGTGCTGTTGTTTGTGCAGACATAAGAGTTGTCAAGTTATTACTTAAATCAAAATATGCTTTCGTCATTGTATCGCATGTTGCTGAATAGTCTGTTCGCCCGGTATCATCCACTTCATTGATCGCATCCGCAACCGTTTGACAATAATACATTCCCGTCGAAGAATCGTCTGCGTAGCAGACAATATCATTCTTATTTACATAGGTGGATGTACCAGCTACAATTGAGCTTCCAGTAGGGCCCTGTAATAATACATACTGATCATAATCAGATTCACATAGCCATTTATTCACTGAACTGGTCGAACCTTGATATTTACTCGAATAGTTATATGGAGTTTTCACACAGTTAATATCACTTGGGAGATTTACTGTATTTAGAATAGGTTCGCAAAAATCGCCATCACCTGTATATCCTGATTCGCATGGATGCACGCATACACCGCCAATGAGCTGTAGCCCTGAACCACAACTTAGAACAGGTGCAATAGAAGGACGGCGCACCGAATTCTCTGAACATGATGAACCATTATCTAGCGATGATGATGAACATTCTTCTACACAGCTGCCGCCATTATTTAAATCATATCCAGCCCTACAATCTGCACCAACCTGCGGTGTATATACAGCAGGTATATTCGGCTTACTAACTACAGTTTGTGTCGCATCGTGGCACGTCGTTCCGTATAATACATAGAGATTCGCAACAGGGTCCTTTATCATCTGAACCGCATCATGCAGGGAATGTTTTGGGTCGCAAGGGGCCACGCAAATACCATTATCTGATGGCTTGCTTGTAGCAGATAACTGTCGTTCAACACCAACAAGGGAATAATATGTATTCGGATTTTGTACTGAATTCTGGAAGGAGGCCCACGCTGACGCGGCTTGAAGAATGTCATTTGTCATTGAATTCACGAGAGTTGTCACTGTCGCAGGAATAATACTAAATACAGAAGAACCCCTCGAGGTTGGAGATAAATAGTCATCCGCAAACGCAGTCGGAATATCTTCTGTAGAATACGTCGTTCCTTTGCGCAATCCGACGATAACTTTATCTGAGCCCTGGGTGCCTTTTACCCAGGAAGAATCCCATGTTGGCGTCGAAGCAGTTGCAGAAGAAGAAGTATCTGCGGTTGCGGAACTAACTACGCTCCCAGAACTTCCTGATGAACTGGGCAGTGTTCCCTTCAGGGTACTCCCCGCTCGCTGATAATAGTATGCGGTTCCATTTTTGTCATAACTGCGCGTAATCCCCGTACAAAATGAATCGGTTTCACACATGGTTTTCGCATCATTTAATGAAGTAAATGGCTTCTGGTCAATAGGACGGGTGACACGATCATCATAGATGGATAAAAACTTATTCTTCTGTTCTTCGCCCCACGCAAAGTCGCTACTAATCGCCCCTTTCGCATAAAAGAGTTCATTTGGATTTGCGCATTTTATACACGTGCCATTATAAAAATATGCCTCCTTGTTCACCGTGCCATCGGGATTCAAGCATTTACATTGCGCTTTAAATGTCTGAGGCGTTACAATAATACTCTTGTCATTTGTTATTAAAGGTATTTTAAAGTCATCTGGTGATGCTACAGATGAATTTGGTGGATTGGATACAACTTGCTTGCCATTCATGAGATCATAGAGTGTTTTCGCACCTCTCAACCCATATCTGTATATATAATTACCCTCCCACCACCTTCGACCCCAGGTTGGATCTGACTTATTATTGAGACACCATTGATAGGTTGCGTCACCGCCACCAGTGTAATGGCTGTATCCTGCAGGGCAGTTATTCCAACACAGTAGGCCACCCGTTTGCGAATAATTGTTCGATTTTCCATTTTCACATGTAACTCCTCTTACATTTCGTTCCCATAATCTAGTTTTTATACAGCCACAACCGGTGGTACGAGTAGTCATATGTCTATCTATTAAAGCAAGCGTAACGTAGAACGGGAACCGATCAGTCCAACATGTACCCGCTACATCATGTGAACCAGAAGGGCAAGGATCCATACTTGTTGTAGTTACAAGATCCTCCCAACAGGATGTCCCATCATCTCTGAGCCCCGGACCACACGCGTCCTTTAAAACTCCTAAACTCATAGTACCATTACCTGAGTCATACCAATCATCATTCATCTGAAAGTCTGGTGACACATCCATCCGCACACACAGGCCACCCCTATACTTATAGACTGCGCCACCAACATTATACTGCGTGCAGGCTCTGTCATCAAGAATCACGCATTTATAGTTTGGCGCAGAATCATCTGCGCTGTAACTTACGCCAGGATCCCCTGGAGTATATACAGTATTATTCTTATCTTGTAGATTATATGTGATATTCGTTATAGGGTTGCCAGGTATTACTGGAATACTGAATGAATTATTAGTAATAGGCATCAGTGTGCTTCCAGGAAGCACGTCGCAGGATAATACTTGTAATGGGTTCGAAGGGTTTATTTTCCAGTTTCCTATATTCCACTGTGTATGGTCGAGTTTTTCAGCCGGCATCTGATAAGGTGTTCCATCTGCATTCACAGGAAGGCTACATACAGGCGGAGCCAACTTTAGAGGAGTTGTCACGCTCCGAGATGTTACGCCACCCGATGCCGCAATACACGTCTGCTGGCCACCATCCACACTCTGAACTCCATTGATTTTCGGGCACGCATCATAACATGTATCATCAATCCCAGGCTCTTTTGTCAAGAAGTTAAACGTTAGCACCTGTGATATCTGTGGCCCCAGAGTTCTATCGACAATAGGCTCTGTTGTAAGGAGATTCGCCGATTCAAGAAGTTCTATTTTCATTCCTGTAATCTGGTCTGCATTTGGCTGAGATAGGCCCGCCGGATCAATCGCCGCGTTTATCGCACCTGATGCGGGCACATAGTTACATCCAGTGAATTCAATCGTTCGTATCTGCTGGATTGCGCCTAAATCAAGTTCCCAATAGGTTTTTGCGAGACGACTTCTTCGACCCCCATCCGCCTCTCCATCATATTTAGCACTAGATACATATGTGCTCCATATGCCAGGACAGGACGCACCCCCTATGGGTGTATCCGCACAGGTTCCATCCGTTGCGCTTGCCTTTACTGGATTCTTATTTAAGTTTAATATATACTGCTTCGAAGCACGGGTCCCTGCGCTAACCCCATTTGACCAGTATGCGGCAGTCCATGCGCTCGCTGGACCATAAAAATTTTTCGCAGTTCCTGCCGCATCATTTGCTATCATTTTTGTATATCCACTCTCTTCCGCAATATAAATAGTCAAGGGAACGGTTGATGAATCTGCGCCAGGAATATTAATGGTATTCGCTAAAAGAATAGGTATAGAACTTATACCTGACATGATTGCGGGCCCTGACATACTTCCTATAGTACTTGTCACACCCGGCTTTCCATTTAGCACAGATAAGATTATGCCATCTTTGTCTTTTACTACCAGTTTTGATATACACAGCTTATTGTTATTCACTGAGGGTATACTCGTGGGCCGAATCCGTATATATCTTGCTCCAATCGTGCCATCGCCGCATGAATACGACGAGGGCACTGACGCAAGCTTGCCAGTTACATTTTTTATTTTCGTGTTTCCCACACACAGTTCCCCTTGGGCGGTTGTATTATTATCAGGGCACGCCTGGTAGCATGAGCCATTTATATAGTCTCCAGTAGTACACGTTGGTATTGCTGGCGTCTGCTTTCTCCTGTATGGGCATTTGGTTCCGATTGCCGCGCGACCAGATGCGCAGGGCGCGTAACAGAAGTTTCCAATCTGCTGTTCATCTGTGCCACAGGGTGTCCCCGTCACGACAAATCTCTTTCTCCGTGCATCCAAGGCCGGATAAAACATAATGACCTTTTTAAATGTCAGGGCTCCTCCAACTGTCGCTCCAGTTACGTTGTATTCCTGGGTCGGAAGCGTTGTCCAAGTCGGATTCATATAGGTGTTCGAATAATAGGTCGCTGTATCGGTGCCGAAGCCGACCCCTACGATTCTCCCCCCTTTCAGAGAAATCTGCGAGAACTTCTGCGTGCCCTGCTGCTTCCAGTTTGCATTCGCCGTACCGACATTCGTATCTGCACACCACAGAGTTCCATCCGTCTTTAGAGCACAGACAGCCCCGTCGAAGCTCACCTGCATATAGCCACCTCCAGAACTTGTCTGCACCCAGTTTGTGTTAGAAGAGTCTGATAAATACCATAGAGCTGCGGTGGTCGTATTATCTACTGCATAGGATGCGCCACCGCTCAGAGCAACGGATTTGACCTTACCGTCAGAGTTTCCCGTCAGAGATGCCGTTGAACTTGCCGCATACGCATAGGACACTCCAGAAGCAACAGCAGTATAGCCAGCCATTGCTCCAGAATCATCCACACTAACCCCCTTCAAGGCGACTCCAGGCACAGTTATCAACCCAGTCGATGTCGCATATGG
>Ga0214919_10002474_pt1 | contig 29036 bp, 35 predicted proteins | sample LL1503_MetaG_FD_177994 | JGI IMG/M metagenome (GOLD analysis project Ga0214919, IMG submission 177994) | Freshwater microbial communities from Lake Lanier, Atlanta, Georgia, United States - LL-1503 | ecosystem: Environmental > Aquatic > Freshwater > Lake | place: USA: Georgia | collected... | reverse complement strand
TCAACAACACACTTGCGTGGAACAAGATTAACTTGCTCAAAATCAAACTTTTGATACATTAGTAGAAAATATATTTTTTATTATCATCGACAATACAATACATAGATATTGGGTAAATTTTAGGATTTTCACCTGTATCATCAACTATGAATCGACAGCTTCCGTCAATTAATTCATTATTCGTAACTTTAATTGTCGCATTATTTAGACCTTTAACAACAGTATAAAAAATATCATCAACATCTGAAGTGACCTCTATAAAGTTACTACTAGTTAGTAACTTACCAAGATATCCTTCTTCAAAGTATGCTTTTTGAATAATCTTATTTAGTTCTTTGTTATTTGAGAATTCAATTTTAATTTCGCTTTTCATATTTTTATGTTAGTTAGACCTAATTTATAAGGTAAATAAATCAGAAAGTTTTAAGTCTCTTTGAATTTCCTTAGATATAATTTCTTCCAAATCTAAACCCTCTACTTCAATTTTGATAATTTTATGGTCTCTATTATCAGACAGTCCACGTATTGATTCAATTGAAAATTTTACATCATAATAAATATCATCTATTTTATAAATGACGTCTCTGAAGCTTTTTCCTTTCAATCCAATCAAATGTATATTAGATGGGCATTTTATCTTTAAAGAATAGTAAGCAAAATTAGACCACATATCTTCTCTTTGTCTTTTAGAAAGTGGTCCAATATATTTAAAACCCTCCAATACTTCTATTTTATCAAATCCATAAAATTGTATCCAGTTCATAGTATTTTATTTAGTTTATATTCACGAACATATTGATTAACAACATATTTAAATCTGGTTTCTCCGTGTCTAGAAGATATCTCATTTAAAGTTTCTTCAAACTCTTCTTCACTAAAGAATCCATGTTCAAGATATTTCATAGCGACATCTATTCTATTTGGATTATCCAAAATTTTATATGGTTCGAGGATTCGTTTTATAAGAGTACTTTTGTTGAGTATGTAATTAACTCCAAGACTTTTCATCAGATCATGCACATTACTCATTTTATCAATGGGTGATTCTAATAAGATAAACAATGGGTTACCGATACTAAATTCTTTCTCATATAAGAATTTAGAACTTTCAGTTTTACATTTAGTAAGAGCAGATTTTAGGAAATCTCCACTCTTCTTTACCTTTTCAATTTGACCACTTGGATAAACTGATATGTAATGGCGCAATTCCTCTACTCTATCATTTTCGATAGATCCAAATATCAAATCGTTGAGGTGGTTTATATTTCGATGATTTTTTATCATAATCAAGAGCAAAAATACGGAGAATTTTCAACAAATCAAAATATTGTTATCTAATACTAAAATATATAGTATATAAAGGAATTGTATAATACACAAGGCTTTTAATAAAAATTAATTAATATTATGAAAAACATTCTAATACTAATAATATCTTTGTTTAGTTTAACTTCATACTCACAAACCTTTTATGGATATGAGGTTTGTGATTTTAATCAAGGTTTAACTAATATTGGAACAAATGTTCCAACAAATAGGTCAAATCCAAACAAATCTTTAGGAATGCCTCAGAATACCGATATCGAAACTGGTGTTGTAAATTTTGTTTCTTTAGGATTTGGTGGTGAGATTACCTTAAAAATTTCAAATAAAATTGAGATAACATCATTAACAACATTAAGTATTTACGAAACAACATACGGATATACTAGTTGTAGTGTTTATGATGAAGAAGCAAGAGTTTACATATCAAAAAATAATATAGACTTCATTCTACTAGGCGAAACTTGTTTAAATAATAATACTGTATTTGATCTATCGCAATCAGGATTAGATTCTATGTTGTATGTAAAAGTTGTTGATATAAGTGATCCTTCTAAATTCTCACGTTTTAATTCTCCAAGTGATGGTTATGATTTAGATGGTATTTCTATATTTAATTTAAGTCCACTTCCAATAGTTCTTAAATACTTCAATGCTAGTTACTATGACAATAACTTGTCTGTTAAATTCATGACAGCATCTGAGTCAAATACTGATAAGTTTATTATTCAATCATCTATCGATGCTGATAAATTTGAAGATGTTTTTGATTTAAAAGCAGCTGGATACTCATCATTCGATAGATACTATGATAAGAAGCTTATTTTTGAACCAAAAAGTAACATAACATATTTCAGACTTGTTGAGTTGGATTACAATGGTCAGTATTATTACTTTGATATTATACCTGTAAATACTACTAATAAATCTGTAATTGATAATTATTATTATGATTTACTTGGTAGAAGAGTCACTGATGACTCTATATTTAAAATAAAAAGAAAATTTTAATATATAGATTATAAATTAAATAATTAAACTATGAAAATTACAGGATGTAGAGTAAATTATGGACCGGTCGCAAAAAAAGAACTTTTTGAGCTTTTACCAAGATCAATCGAGAGAATGATAAATAGTAATGTAGGTCAGAGTTTTGACTTTAAAATCGAATTACAACTCGAAGGTAGAGTAACATCTGCTGTTAAATCATTTGGACCAGATTTTATCGGGTCTGATGATTTTGAGATGTTAAGAGGTCAGATACTTCCGGTGATTGGAAATAGAAGAGTAGTTGCATTTGGAATTAAATTTAATGAAGATGGAACTATAAATGTTGTTCCAACTGAAGAAATTCCAAATAATGAAGGTGCACTTCCAAGACAATCTACAGTAGACCAATTAAATAAAATAAGAAAAGCAACTAAATCAACTACAATTGATGGTAGAGTTCCAAAAATGAAAGGAGCTAATTTAGGTTATGAAGGAAATGTTGTTGATAAAGGAATTGAATCATATGAAGATTTTCAAAAGACAAATAAGTCTTTTACACCTAATTGGAATTTAAAACATTTGAAAAGTCCTTTTAATAAAGATATTAAGTAATTATCTCCAAAAAGCTTGTATCATAAGAATAACAAAACACAATCCTAAACAGATTGTGTTTTTTGTATTTATAACCTCATCTAATAGATAATAGTTTAAGGCAGTAAATATAATAATACCCATTACAAATTGAACTATTCTTAAAGACCAAGAATTTCCAAATCCTTCAACACCAAATTTTGTAGAATAATAGTACATAAGAGTAATTGGAATTCCAGTGATACAAATTAAAATAAGATTATTTCTAAAAAAATCCCATTTAAATTGTCCAAACATTTGAAACCAAGTAACTATTTGAGCAAAAAATAATACACTAACACATGAAAATATTTTATACCAATTCACAATCTTTGTATCTAAAATTTAATAAATAGTTTATGATGAAAAAGTATTTAGAATTTATAAAAGAATCAAAATCAAAGTATGAATATGGATGTGTTATGGTTGATTTCAATTTTGGAAACTGGTCAGAGTTACTAGAATCAATAGACTCCGATGATATTTATAAAGTTGAAGGTAAAAATTATGGACTACAACCAAGACCGCACCTAACATTATTATATGGTATACACGATACTGTAAGTGATGAGGAAATATTAAATTGCTTTGATGGTTTCAAAGAAGATGACTTTAAAGTTCAATTAGATGGAGTCTCTATATTTGAAAATCCAGACTTTGATGTTGTTAAGCTTGGTGTTGTTTTGACTCCTAAACTTATAGAAATAAATAAAAGATTATCTAATCTACCTAACTCAAATCAGTTTCCAGAATATAAGCCACATATTACTTTAGCATATGTTAAAAAAGGACTAGGTAAAAAATATGTTAATCCTGATTATAAGTATGAGATTAAAAACATATCAAAAATTTCTTATACAAGACCAGATAATACAGAATTAAATATTCAACTATGATAATAAAAACATTCAAACTATTTGAATCAAGTTCAGAAGACTATTTACCATCTTTGGAAGAGGTTAAAGATTGTTTTTATGATTTTACTGATGAGTTAAATATTAATATTAATTTTTTTCAAACCGGTTATAAGTATTTCTTAAAGCCTCATAGAGTTAGTGATCTAACTAATAATTTTGATAATCTTTTAAAAGATAAATCAAACTATATTGATATTCTAAATACAGAATTATCAATTACAAAATTACTAATTTGTTCTAACTATGCTACTATAGGTGAGAGTGATGATGATTCAGCAATTGAATCAATAAAATCTGGGGCCAAGGCATATAAGCATATTATGTTTCAATTTAGCGATACTTCTCTAAAAGAAGAATACTTGCCAAATTTAGTAGAGTGTTTAAAAAGATTTTATCATGAAACCAATTTTAGACCTTACGGTGAAGTCTGGACAGAGGAAAGGGTTTTGAGAAATGGTGTTATAGACCAAGACTCAGGAATTGAACCAGGAGATGAAACTGTATTACTTTATGGATTTTCTGGATTATTTGTGGATTGTTCGGATGAAGAGTATAGAAAACTATGTGAAATATATAGCAAAGACCGTGAAAATAATGTTCTAATAACTAAATATTTTATTTAATCTAATAAACTTTTTTAAACAGTAAAGATATAATATTTAATTGAATTATCAAAAAGATATTTCAAAAAATAAAAAAAATTAACGGCAATTATGGCAGAATTCGATGATTTATTCGGCAATTTGGATTCAAAAATGGATTTTTTGAATGAACAAACAACAAAAACCAATACAGATGGTATCTATCGTATTGATTTATCAAAAGTAAAAGACAAGAAAAAAGGCTATCGATCAGTAGTTCGTTTTCTTCCTAACCTTACCAAAGATGGTAAAGTAGGTCAATCAGCAATTGAGAAAATTTCTCACTATGTTGATATTAAAAACCAAAAAGAACTTTCAGGTTATTTTGATAGTCCTAAGAACTTCGGTGACAAGTGTGCATTGAGTGATCTATACTACCAAATGACAAACTCTAAAAACGCAATTCTTCAAGAAAGAGCTAAGATGTTAAAGTATTCTAAAAAATACTACTCTTATGTATTGGTATTAGAGGATGAGCAACAACCGGAATTAGTAGGTAGAATTATGACTTTCCAATATGGTAAAACTATTAAAGATAAAATTTCAGCTGAAAAGAATGGTGAGATTTCTGGTGTAAGTTGTAACGTATTTGACCTCTCAGCAGGTAAAGATTTCGTTCTTCTTGTAAAAGAAATTCAAACTGGTGATGAAACATATCCAGACTACAAAATGTCAATGTTCAAACCAGAAACATCTTCACTTCCTATCTACTTCAAAGATAAAGGTGTTTTCAAAAACGCTCCTCTTGTAGATGGTAAAATTGATCCAAAAGCTCAAGTAACTGTTAAGGATTTTTTAATGGACCGTGAGCACAACTTGGAAGATTTTGGTCCTAAGAAGTTAGATGAAACTCAACAAGGTAGAATCAATGAGATTATCGGTTTCATGACTGGTAAAACATCACAAAGTTTTGTTTCTTCAAAAGCTGAGTCAAAGCCAACATCTGAAGATTTTGACTTTGAAGAGTCTATGACTTCATCAAATAGCAAACCATCAACTGATGGAGATGATGATGACTTCTTTAAAGACTTCTGATCTTAAAATAATTTAAAAACCCACTCAAATGAGTGGGTTTTTTTTTGTTTATAAAACTTTTAAGATACTATCGTCTATAAAATTATAGATAAAAATATAAATTTTAATATGGAATTTATTAATAAAACCTTTAAAAATAAAATTACTGGAGATTCATTTACAATAATTGATCAATATCAAAATGTTGCGATTACTTCAAATAAAGAGAAAATAGATGTCAATCTATTATCAAACGATAAATTATTTATTCCAGTAAAAAATAATACTGTTCAGACTATGAATGAGAATTTTGAATTTCCTAAAAAACAAAAAGAGGATATTGTTGATCCAAATAGATTTTTTGATGATCAAAATACTTATAATACTTTTGCAGATAAAATAAAAAATGTTGATTTGAGTAAAATACCAGATGATGAGAATAAATCATTAAATACAATATCTTCAAATATTCCATCTTCATATGGTGATTTACCGGTAGCCACTAATGAAAGTGCAATTATTATGTCAGACCCAGAAGATGAAATTGAGGAAATAAAAAGAAAATATGGAGCAACATCAGTAGATGATAGTGTAAGAAGACAGAATGAGGTATTTTCTAGGATATTAGATCCAGAACCTAATCGACCAGAAGTTCAATCTAATGTTCAACAAGTAGAAGCAAAAAGAGAATATGTTGAACCACAACAAACTTATGTAGAACATCCAATTCAAAGGATTGAAGTTCAAGATCCAATTATATCTATGTTTAAAAATGTAAAAAGAAACTTAGACTTTAAAATTAATCTAAAAATAGATGGTAAAATTCCTCGTCTCGATTTCATTGAAATGATGGAAGATTCTTATGATATTTCTATAATTGATTATCTAGCAGATGAATTTACTAATAAAATACTTAGTGACCCTTCAATTATAAGAAATAAAGTTAAAGATGAAATTAAGTCTATGATTGATAAGAAAAATGGAAACACTAATAAAGAGTCTGAAAAATCACTACCTGTTCCTAATCAAGTAACTAAGAAAGAAGATACTGAGAAAAAAGAAACAAAGCCAAGAGCTAATACAAGAAAAAGAGCAACTGATGTCTCTTCAAAAAATACTACAACATAATGATTCAGGAAATTTTCTTAAAAAGAGCGGTTAATATAAGAAAAGAATATCTTAGAATAACTAGAGATATTACTTCCTATGAGAGAAATGTTAGAGACTTATTGGATGCTTTAGAGCAAAAATCAGAAGATTTAAATAATCTAAAAGATAAATTAGACTCTAATAGAATAAATAGTCCAGAACAGGCAAAAATGGAGTTATTAAATATAATCATGGAAGTAGAGGATGAGACTAATAAAAATGAGAAATATATCGATAATTTAAACAAGAGTATTGAAAGATTAAAAGAAGATGAGATATCTTTATTTAGAGAAATAAAACAAAGATATCCAGAAATGAATGACATTGATATTAAGAATGAAGTTCAGAGTTATATTAAAAAATTAAACCTCTCATAAGAGAGGTTTTTTAATATATATCCTAAAAACTTTCTTGGATGAAAATCTCAAAGTATTTTAATATTGATCCAAATGTTCTAATAGAATATATTTATGATGACTCTAATTTAATAGGTGAGCCATATAATATATTATACAATACAAGAAATGGATTAAAATGTTTCATCTCGGGAGATGAAGTGCGTCCAACTCCTAGAGGATATAAACAAACAAATAATGACTTATATAATCAACTTTATAAAATTGATAATATTCAAGGTAGATATGGTAAGCTACCTATATCTGGATCAAACAAAATAGATAGTGATAATTACTCTTTTTTACAATTAAGAAATTTTGCAACATCAATACCTATAAGATACGACACTATAAAAGTTCACATTCCGGTTGATTCTACTTTCGGTGATTATAAAGGATTTCATTTAAGAGCTTATACATATGATTTTGATAATACAAAAGTAGTAGAGCTATCTAATTTCTTTTTTAATATAACAGATGTTGAGCAAAACTACAAATTAGAATATTCGTCTCCTGTTCAGATTATTAATGAAAAACAATGGGGTAAATACGTTAAAATTCAAATTCCAGCAACTACTAAAGTCTCGGATCAAAGAGTATTTAATGTAACTCGAGAGAATTCTATAAATTACAATTTAACAGATGGATTGGGATTATCTAAAAACTCTCCAGTCTTTTTAGATTTTTATTTCATAAATAGTGTTGATACTGTTAATGGTAGTAAGTTCTTTAACCTATCATCTAAAACAACAGTTGTCGTTCCACAAACACCAGAGTTTGAGAAACTAGGTGTAAAGATAGAAGAATCTACACAAGGTGATTTCTTTTTAATTTATGGAACATATAATGGAAATATAGCTGAATTTGAAAACTTTATTGATGATGCTTATTATGCTGGTAATAGGTACCATGCGGAGTTTCAAGTAGATTTATTTGAAAAAAATGTTAAAACAAAATCAAATACATTTATTCTAAATGAAGATTTTGGTGAGGAAATAGAATATCGTCCAGTATTAAAATTTACAACAACCACCGCAATAGTAGATGTTACATTAAGACTGGTTGATAGTGTTGATGGAACATTTATAGAAAGAAAAGCATCGTATGGTATGCTACAAGGTGGGGGTGCTAAAATGGGCAGTGAGCCAAATACAAGATTAAATACCGCAAATGGAACTGGTGGTGCGGGCGATATATCTAAGTATTCTAAGAATTTAACAAAAATAAACCTAAGAAATGCTAAAAAGAAAGAGGTTTATAATATAAAATCTACAATATTACCAAATGTTGGTGATAGTCCATTCGGTACTAAAGCAATTCTAAAGTTAAAAAAACTACCTTTTAATTTATTTTCTAGTAACTATTATTTTATAAATGATAATGATATCGCGACACTTGAGAATATACAATACATACCAAACAATAAATCTATAGTTTATTTATATCCATTTGATAATATAATTAATTTAAAAATTATTGAATTTGTTGGTGTTGGTGATAGCATGGCTGAGTTTCCTTATGATCTAACAAAATTGGAAAATTTAAAATTAACAATTAAGAGTGATAAAAAAGATTTAGATTTTGAGATATATAAAGACTCTTCTGAAAATGATTTAGAAAATGGTAAGGTAGTTTTTAAAATAGGCGAAGGAAAATACCAAGATATTAAAAAAATAAGTAATTCGGGATATGATTTATTTTATGTAAATGGTATAGATGAGAACGGAGTTAAACAAATTGTTTATAGTTCATTCTTTTTACCTTGGGACTCTGTTACTAATATTAGAAAAATTGAAAGTGACTATCTAGCAAACCAAAAAAGAATTACTCAAGTATTATCTAAACCAGCACCAAAAGATTTGACAGCAAATGTTTTAGAAACGATAAATTCTAGTCAAAGTATACCGAAGGGAATAAATACAAATCCAATTGATTCTGCTGCTAATCAGGATATAAAAAATGGATCAGGATTCTCGGGATCTTCTTTCACATTTAAACCTAGATGGAACTCAATACCTGAAGCAATTGAATTAGGAAGTGATAAAAAAAATTATGTAAAACCAAATGATACTAAACAATTAGCAATATTACTAAGTAAATATGGTATATTAGGTGTAGAGAAAATTGGTAATAATAATAAAACAGCTCTTGAGAAAAGAAAAAAAGTTAACACATCTGGGTTTTCATCAAGTATGTTAAAACCAAGTCAGAATTTAAATAATATCAAATTGAACTTAGTTCTTGGTTATTTCAAGGGACTTAATTTAGAACCAATAAATGCTATTAATTTTTATTATAAAGAAGTTTCTACAAAACAACTATTTACTAATAAAATTGGCAATATTGATGCACAGTATTATAAAAATCTCAAAGATGACTTGAATGATTATATAAATTCTGGTTTATCAAATAAAAGAAGTCCAAAAGGTATAGGTCTTAGAGAAACAGAGGTTAAAATTGGTGAATTTTTACCAAAATCTAAAAAAGATATTGACTTAATAAAGAAAAATAAAATATTTAAGACCAACCCTAGTAACAAACCAGCTCCCACAAAGACACCACCTACATCTAATAATGTAGATAATGATACGATAGACTACCCATCTAATCAGGATATACCTAGAGGAGGAAGAAAATAATAGATAATGAATGAAATCAGAGTTTAAAAAATTACATAGAGATGTATTACTAGAATGGATTTACGATTCATCTAATGTTATTTTAGAGCCTTATAAGATATTATCAAATTCAAAAGATTTGATGAACTCCTATATGGCATCTGATGCCTCAATTACAAATAATATTGAGAGTTATCAATTATTCACTGTTGATGCATCAGCTAATAAGTATGCTAAAGTAGACACTTCAAAGTATAGCTTCTTAACTACTAAAGAGTTGGTTTCACCGGAGGCAATAAGACATGATAAATTAAAAATTTATTTTCCTTCAAACTACATATTTGACCAATATCAAGGAATATATCTAAGACTATACACATATGATTATAGAAATAATAGATTTTTTGAAATTTCAAATTTCTTTTTTGATGTTACAGATTCTAGTTCTTCTAGTTTATTAAATACCTTCGTCACTCCGATTCTTTATCAGGATAGAACTTGGAATAAATATATTGAATTAAATGTACCATCTGTATATACCGTAGCTTTACAGAGAGAAGATGGATATGCAAAAGCTGGAAGCGTTAACTATTATCTTACTGATGGATTAGGATTATCACAAACAGCTCCTATTTTTATTGACTTTAGATTTATAACTAAGATAACTCAAATTGGAACTACTAAAAACTATTTAACAACTCAAAAATCAACTTTACAAGTACCACAGATTCCTCAATTAGAAGCTCTTGGACTTTATATACAAGAGTCAAATTCGGGTGATTATTTTGAAATATATCCAATATATAATGGAGGATTTGAATCTTTTGTTAGTTTTATTGATGATTCTTTAAGAATTGGAAAATATTACTACTTAGAGTTTGATATAACAATCTTTGAAGAGAACATTAAGGGAAAAACAACAACTTATAAAATTGAAAACGATTTCACTGAGATAATAGAATATAGACCAATTTTGAAATATTCAACTAGTAATGCTGTCATTGATGTGGAAATGAAGTTGGTAAATAAATATGATGGTAATATAGTATTTAGAAAAGGTGCATATGGAATGAAGCCTGACCAACTATCTAAATATTTAGTAAATATTAAAAAAATAAACATAAATGGTGCCTTTAAACCGAAAATATATTCTAAAAATCAATTTAGTAGATATCATATTGATGAATTAGGAAAGTCACCAACACCTGAGAATTCTATTGAGGTTCCAGTGCCTGAGTTAATATCAATTGCTGATTATAAAAGAATAATATCTGCTTATTCTAAGCAAGCATTAAATATAGTTTCTCCTTCAAAGTTGGAAAACTATCACTATATAGGAGCTTTAAAAATAGGAATTAAACCATTTGATAATATTTTTAAATTTATTTTAGCATTCAAACATTTAGACAGTGGTCTTAGTAATCCCTCAAAAATCGAACCTCTTGATCTAACCAATTGTCAAGATTTAAAATTGGTTTTTAAAAGCGATGATACTACGGTAGAATTTGGTCAGTATTTTACAAATGAAACCGTTGCTAGATTAGGAATGTGTCAATTTAAAGTTGATGGTAGTAAATTTCAAGATTTAAAAAATTTATATAAAAATGGAAGTGTCACATTTTATATAACTACCACTAATCAGGGAATAAGAAATATAATTTATACTGGTTTATACACTATACTTGATACTGCTAATAGTCTGAGTGGTCAATCAATTGGTGATATAATAAATGGATTAGATTCTGGTCTATTGTCTGGATCAGGATATATTGATGGTAATAATAATGGTAATAATTTAAATAATAATAATAATAACTCAGCATCTATTATAGAACCTCCAGTTGAACAAGAAACAGCTATAGTTACTAGAAAAAAAGTTCCCGTTAGTAGTGGAGGATCATTTAAGAATTTTAGTAAAAATTTACCTAATAGTGTGAGTAATTTAATTAACAATGCTACATCGAAGTTTAAAAAGAAAAAGTAATATATAAAACATGAGATTAAGTAGTCAATCCAGTCAGTTTGTATTTAACCTTCCACCGGACTTTGTCCCACCGGAGATTTTAGAATCATATACACCAATTTTAGAAAAAAATTGGATTCAGTATGAAAATGTATTAGACTATCTTAATTCTACAATTAAGTCAGTTAGCTTTCCAGGTGTTAGTTTTGAATTACCGATGCAATATCTTATAAGAGGTAAAGAAAGGATGTATAAGCCTGCTAAGAATATTCAAGACATTGTTGGACATGATATATCTATAACATTTGCATCAGTAGATGCGGATATTAATTACTGGATAGTATTTGATATTTTATCTAAACACTATTTAGATGTTGAACATTTATATGTTAATCCATTTACAATAACGGCAGTTGATATACATAGAGATGGTATTTATAGAATATCTTTCAGAGAAATTGTTCTAAAGGGTCTAAGTGAAAATAAATTTGACTATGCTCAACAAAAAGTTAGTTCAAAAGAATTCACAATGACATTTCACTTTAATTTCTATGAAATAGAATTTCTTCTTGATAAGAGCAAAGTGCTTGAACTTGGAACTGTTCCTACAATTATTCAAAAGATTTAACAACTAAATATTCTGCATAAAGTATAATTACTAAAATTAACTAATTTTAATGATTCATATACTTTGGTGCACTATAAGACCAGATGTCTTTAAACAAATGCATCCTTATTGGATTGGTCGAGCTAAAAATCCAAGTAATATTAAAACTCATATTGCTGTTAATGTCGAACCACATTCAGATACAATAAAAGAATACTTTAAATCAAATAATCAACAGTATCGTATTATTACTATCAATACAGATAAAATTGGAGTTTGTTATCCATCTTATCAATTATCTTCTACAACTGAAGGTCAATCTGGTGATATTATTATTTTCGCATCAGATGACTTCTTACCTCCACAAAATTGGGATGAGTATCTAACTTCTAAATTAGAAAATAGAGAAGGTGGTTTAATGGTTAGAGATGGATATCAATTACCAGATTCTTCTAACATGCAATATCCCGCTATTACAATTCCAATTATGACTTGGGGATGTTTTGAGAAATTAAATAAAACAATCTATAGTCCGGTTTATACACATATGTATTCTGATTGTGAGTTGTATATAAACTTAAAAGATACGGGTTTATTAATTGATGAAAGAATGACTGATACAATTGTATTTGAACATTTACATCATGCAGCAGGAAAAAGAAGAGCAGATCAATTAGATGTTCAATACCATGCTAGATGGAAAGAAGATGAAGATACTTGGAATAAGAGAAAAAATATGCCAGTATTGGAAAGAATTTAATTTATGTATAATTTAAATTCAAAAATAGAAATAGATAATTTTTTAAAACATGAAAATTATTATAGCGGTGGTTTTTTAGTCAATAATCCAAGTATTATACCAGGACAGTCACTGCCAAAAACCACTCTTTTTATTGATAATCAAAAAAGTGTTGAGTATTCAGTAATCATACCTGTACATAATCAAGAAGAAATAATTGTTGATAACATACATAGTGTTATAAAAAATATGGTTGGTGATTTTGAAATGATTATAATTTTTGATAATTGTAAAGATAATTCAGAGTCTAAAACAATTGATTTTTTCAATAATAATGATTTTTGTAGTTACGGATTAAATAGAGTATTATTAATAAGTCAGCCAAGTCCGATATTTGAGACGTCCTGTGATAATATTGGATTTAGATTATCAAGAGGTAAATATTTACTTGAGATTCAATCAGATATGAGAATAATTACATTTGGATTTAATTTCATTTTATCGAAACCATTTAAATTATATGATGATGTTTTATCAGTCTCTGGGAGATGTGCTTACCAAATTGAATCATTTTGTTCAGAAAATGGAATAATATTACCAAATGATATGGAATTTATAGATGGATTTTTCTATAATAAGATAAATGAAGGTAGGCCAAGAAAAAGTATATGTGGTGTTGGTAAAATGGCACAGAGAGTTGAAAGTCCAGTATCTATTGAGTTTGATTATATGAACAAGTTCTTTATAATGGATACTTGCAACAGAGGACCTATGATGTTTTTAAATGAGAAAATGATAGAAATTGGATACTTAGATGAACAAAACTTTGTTTTAGGAAATGATGATCACGATTTAAATATGCGTGGAAAGTATCAAAAAAATTGGGTATGTGGATATGTTCCTATTGAGTATTATTCACCTATTAAATGGGGAACAACTAGAAAGAAACAAGATAAAGAAAATACGGACTATCTTAATAGTAGAATTTTAAGATCAAATGGTGGATTTCTCGCTACAATAGAAAATCATAAGAAATCTAATTTACAAATTAGAAATCTAGATAAAATTTTAAATTATAGAAATGAAAAAGAAAATTAAAATAGATTTTTCTGATTTTTGGGGAGGATTTAATAAAACAGATAATTACTTTTATAATCTTTTAAAAGAGGAATTTGATGTTGAAATATCTAACAAACCTGACTACTTATTCTTTTCAGTATTTGGAAATCACCATCAAAGTTATAGATGTACTAAGATATTCTATACTGGTGAGAATGTTGAACCACCTCTAGGATATTGTCAATGGTCATTTTCTTTTGATTATTTAAATGATCCGAGAAATTATAGATTACCACATTACTTACTATATGATGGATATTATGAATTGATAAGACCTAAAATTATAGATGAATCTTTTGCTAAAAGAAAATTCTGTAACTTTGTAGCTTCAAATGGTAATTGTAGTGAGAGAAATACATTTGTTCAACAATTATCTAAATATAAAAAAGTGGATTCTGGTGGAAGATGGATGAATAATATTGGATATGCGGTTGATGATAAATTAAAATTTCAATCTGAATATAAGTTCTCAATAGCTTTTGAAAATAATGCTTATAGACCACAACATCCTGGTTACACAACCGAGAAAATAATGCAACCGATGACGGTTAATTCAATTCCAATCTATTGGGGTAATCCTTTAATTGATAAAGAGTTTAATACTAAATCATTTGTTAATTTTTATGATTTTGAATATATCGGCAATATGATAGAATATATCATTGAGTTGGATAATAATAGTGAAAAATATTTAGAAATGTTGAAAACAGATTGGTTGCCTGGTAATATAATACCAGAAGATAATAAGATAGAGAATATTAAATCTTTCTTATATAAAATTTTTAATTAAAATGTGATAAATTTAAGTTCATACCTAGTAACGTACGACAAGCTATTTAATAGATCAGTTGAAAATTTAGAAGAATCTGAAATAAAATTTATAAATGCATACCTTGTTAGGAAATCAGTTGAAAAGGAGATAACAGCTGATATTAATATAATCAAAGAGTGGGAATTGGAGTGGAACGATTTTGAATTCCAAAAAAAACAATACTATGAGTATGCTACAATAATACACTTGACAAAAAATCCCGAATTACTTGATGGTGTGACACATGTTGGATTATTTCACTATGATGTAGTCTTCAACAGAAACTCAATAAATGATGTTATATCTAGTCTCAATTCTAATCCAAATCAAATATTTTATCAATCTATGAGAGGAATAAGAGATTTATATCTTTCTAGATATGAATGTTATTCTCTATGTCAATTTTTATCAGAAAAACTTAATATGAATATTGATATCAATAAGGTAGAATTAGGATGGGTAAGTGAAGCTATGAGTATAGTTCCTATTGATATATTTAGAAAATTTGGCCAATTTTTATTTGATAACTCTTCTGAGATTGAGGATATATTAATCAATAATAGATGGGGTATAATGGACAGGGTGAACCATAGAATATGTGGATTGGTTGAGAGAATGTGGGGAATTTATCTTGTCTGTTGTGACATGCCACTTAATAAAATGAATGTTGAACATGATTGGGATTTTTATCAACATTCACATCTTGAAGATACAAATTGGATAAATAAAAGCAATATCGATTTAGATAGTAGACAGATTTTTGATAAAATAATTTCAACATCTGAAGGTATTCTAAATTCATTAGATACATCATATGTAAATAATTATCCAGAATTATTGGCTTTTGGTAAGCGGGATAATAATCCTAATATAGATTACTATCACTATCCACCTAGTAGAGAGCATTATAGACTATTAATTTATATATCAACATTATTTAACAATCAGATATTATTTGATATTGGAACAAATAGATGTATGTCTGCAATGGCATTATCCTACAATAAAAATAATAAAATTAAATCATATGATATTATTCAACAATTACCTGAAAATCCAAAAGTTGATAATATAGATTTCATATTAGGTGATTCTACAGATGATATTGATATTAAAAATACTCCATTTATATTTCTAGACGTGGACCACGATGGTGTATATGAAAATGTTATATATGAATATTTACATAAAATAAATTGGAAGGGAATTTTACTATTGGATGACATTCATTTAAATGAACCTATGTCAAAATTTTGGCAAAATATCTCCGAAGAAAAATACGATATTACAAATATTGGTCATTGGAGTGGAACCGGTATAATACTTTTTAAATAAATTTATGAAAAAATACCATATTAATTACGCAAATGGCAGATATCTGGGAGCTCAGAAATATTGTTCAGACTCTGCTAAACAATTTGGATTTGATGAAGTTATCTCATACTCAATTGGTGATATTGATCCTGATTTTTATTATAAAAATAAAAATATCTTAGCTCAATCAAGAGGTGCTGGATTTTGGTTATGGAAACCATACTTTATTTCCAAAACTTTAGAGGAAATGGAATACGGTGATTTATTAGTTTATTCAGACTCAGGTTCATTCTATCAGAATTCACCACAACCATTAATTGATTTAATTTTAAAAGATCCAAATGGAATATTATCTTTTGAGTTAAAAGGTCTTATAGAAAATGTCTATACTAAAAGAGATACATTTGTATTAATGGGTCTCGATGATCCTAAATATACAGAATCTTCTCAAAGAGAGGCTACTTATATTTGGTTAATAAAAAACGATTTCACAATAAATCTTATTAAAGAATATTTAGAATATGCTCAAGATGAAAGAATAATAACAGATAAGATAAGTGAAAATAAAAATTATGATGTATTTAAAGATCACAGACATGATCAGTCAATATGGTCTCTATTATGTAAAAAATATAATATAGAACCACATAGATTAATATCTCAACATGGTAGTCATTTAGTGAGTGATTTTCCAAATGATAGATATGGTCAAATAACTTTACATCACAGAAATCCAATTTAAATAGTATGAAAAAAAATGTAATAGCTTATAGCCTATGGGGTGATAAACCAATGTATTGGGTAGGTGCTCTAAAAAATATAGAATTAGCAAATAAATACTTTCCGGGTTGGATTAGTAGATTTTATATAGATAAAAATTGCAAACAGGAACTTATAAATACAATTAAGGGAAATAATGTTGAGGTTGTTATTGTAGATCCTAAAACATTAAATGATACATCAAATGGTCAACCTAATACTTTTCAAGGCATGTTTTGGAGATTCTGGGCGGCGGAAGATGTTGATGTTGATGTATTTATATCGAGAGATTGTGATTCGAGAATATCAGAGAGAGAAATAAGTGCAGTAAATGAATGGTTATCATCAGATAAATTATTTCACATAATGAGAGACCATCCATACCACACATCAAGAATTTTAGGTGGAATGTGGGGATGTAGAGGTGGAATAATGACTGGTAAATCAAATCCAAGGAAGATAAATATTTCCAGTCTTATTTCTAGGTGGACAATCAGTAAAAATGGAAATTACGCATTTGGAGTAGATCAAGATTTTTTATCAAAAGTTATATATCCGATTGTTGTTAATTACTCAATGGAACATTCAGAATTTAATTTAAAATTTGAAGGAGAAATTAGGCCATTTCCAACTATAAGAAATAACTACGAATATGTTGGTGATATCTTTGATGAAAATGATGAGAGACATCCAGAATATTGGAAAATGATAAAAAATTATAGTTTATGATAAATGTATATGAGCCTTTTTTAAATAAAGAAAATACTAAATATGCACATGACGCTATTGATTCTACATGGATATCATCACATGGTAAATATATTAACTTAATTAAAGATAGTCTATCTGAATTAAGTGGAAATAAATATGTTTTATTGTGTAACAATGGAACAACAGCTACACATCTATTAGCAATAGGATTAAAGTATAAATATCCAAAAGTTAAAAATCTAATAGTTCCAAATAATGTATATGTTGCGGCATGGAATTCATTCTTAATGAATCCAATTTTTAATATAATACCAGTGGATTCTAATTTAGAAACATGGAATATGGATTCAAAAAAATTAGACGATACTATAAGTGAATATTCACATGAAGATACTGCTATATTAATAGTTCATAATATTGGTAATATAATTAATGTTCCTCAATTAAAAATTAAATATCCAAACTTCACATTTATTGAGGATAATTGCGAGGGGTTTTTAGGAGAATATGATGGATTTAAATCTGGTTCAAAGTCATTTTTATCATCAGTCTCATTTTTTGGAAATAAAACATTAACTTGTGGTGAAGGAGGTGCAGTTTTCACTGATGATGAAGATGTATTTGAATATCTAAATTCTGTTAGAACACAAGGATCCACTTCTAAAAAATTTATTTTTGATAAATTAGGATATAATTATCGAATGACAAATGTTCAGGCCGCCTTACTATATGGTCAAATTCAGTCAATCGATAGTATTATTGAAAATAAAAACAAGATATTTGAATTTTATAGAAAGAATCTAAATGGATATGTTAATTTTCAAAAAAATGAAGATAATACAAAAAACTCTAATTGGATGTTTGGTATTAAGTATAATAATTTTGATATAAGTAAATTATCTTTATCCTTATATGAACAAGGAATAGAAACAAGACCAATGTTCTCACCTATTTCATATCATAAACATTTAAAAAAATATAGTATAGATAACGAAAATTCGGAAATTTTATATAAGAATGTTATGATATTGCCAAGTCATCCAAATTTAGAAAAAAATCAAATTAGTTACATATCAAATATGATAAAAAGACATTTAAATAATGAATGAGATTTATATTTATCATCATCTAGGACTGGGAGATCATATTTCTTGTCACGGAATAGTTAGATACTTTTGTGAGCAATATAAAAAGGTTTATCTTTTTGTGAAAGAGCATAATTTTGAAAATGTGAGATTTATGTTTAATGATATAAAAAATATTGAATTTATAAAAGGAGATGATGAATTTGCTCAAAAATATATTATAAGTAATAATATAAGAAATATTAAAATAATAGGATTCAATCTAATTCCGAATAAAAATTTTGAATTACAATTCTATGAGATGGCTGGTGTTCCTATTGAATACAAACATTCTAAATTTTTTATTAATAGAAATCTAAGTAAGGAAAAAGAAATATTCAACTCTTTAGGATTAGAAAGGGGTAATTATATATTTGCACATCATGGTGAGTTTAAATTACGAGATGGTTACATAGATAATAAAGATTTTAAGGTAGTCAGTCCAATTGGATTTGGACTATTTGATTGGATGTACGTTATAGAAAATGCAAGAGAAATTCATTGTATTGATTCGTCATTTATATGTCTAATTGACTGTATGGAGATAGAAGATAATATACCTCTCTATAATCATAGATATGTAAGAAAATATGATGAGAGTATTAAATTATACACACATAAAAAATGGATAGAAATAAATTAATAAAAAAATCTATTAGCTTAGATAATATTGATGATTTAAAATATTTTATGTCTAGTAACGAATCTAGTCACTTTAGATATTTCAATAAAAGAGGATATGATGTTATATCTAATCATACCTATACATCACTATATTATGATAAATCCGAGGTAATTGGATATGGGCACCTAGATTTAGATAATGGTATAACATGGCTCGGAATAATGGTTTCCGATTCAAAAAGAGGTAAAGGATATGGTGAGTTGATAATGCGTGATTTAATTGAAAATTCAATAGAAGATATTCATTTGACAGTTGATAAATCAAACAAAATTGCACATAATCTATATAAAAAAATAGGATTTAGTCTAGTTAAAGAAAATGAAAATCATTATTTGATGGTTTATAAAAAAAAATAATTATTTATGGATAGTTTAGGAAACGTAATTGATAAATTAGTAACTGTTGATATGAAAATGTGGGATAATCAAGAGGTACTATATGAAATTAGAAAAATGTCATTTGAGGAATATAAAGAAATGTATTTTAATGATGAGAGTGGTGCTGAAAAATTATGGTCTATTTTGAAAAAAGCAACAGATTTGAATGTTCAGAGGAATCAATTAATTAATGAAGTAGATGAAAAAATAATTCAAATGTTTGAAGCATTTAAAAATGGTGAGGACCTAGATAATGGTAGATTCTTACAAAGAAGCCATAAAACATATTAATAATTATGAAGATACTAATAGCTGATGTACTTTTGGCTGGTAAGCCAAATTCCGATTGGAAAGAAGGATATGTATTAAAATATGCCTTTGAAAATTTAGGCCACGAGTGTATTGTGGCTGGACCTCATGCTGAAATATCTGAGGTTTATATACCGGAGATATCTAAAAACTATGATTTGGTAATTATAAGTGAGAACTATCCAGCTTATAGTGGTTGGAAGTGGTGGAATTGGTCAGAAGTTAAAATTCCTAAACTTTTCTGGGCAATTGATACACATCTTGTAGATTATAGCCCATTTGTAAATGGTTCAAATATTGATTTTGTCGCATTTAATAATAAATGTGATATGGATAAATTTAATAGTAATGCAAAAAAGATATACATGCCTTATGCTGTTTCCAAAAAGCATTACGATATTGAATTTAATGAGCCAAAAAAGTATGATACTACTTTTATAGGTGGAATGACTCAGGATAGAGAGTCATATATTAACAGATTTAATATTAAGCATATATCCGCATTTGGAGCTGATTATGTTAAAGAAATGAAAAGATCTAGAATCTGTTTTAATAGGTCTATATCACATGATTTAAATGCAAAATATTTTGAAATAATTGGTTCAGGAACATTTATGTTGACAAATAAGAATGATAGTTTTTTAGAAATTGTTGATAATAATGAGTCAATTAATAAAATGATTTATAATGATGATGAAGATCTAAGAGCTAAGATAGATTATTATCTTAAAAATGAAGATGAGAGAGAATATCATGCAAAAATAGCAAAAGACTATATTTTTGAAAACCATTCTTTTGAGTCTAGAGCAAAATTAATTTTAAACAATGTTTTATAGTCAACAAGAAGAAGATAGTATTTTATATCAAAAATATCTAAATTATGAAAATGGATTTTTCATAGAACTGGGAGCTATGAATGGTATTATTTATTCAAACACACTTTTCTTTGAAAGAACCTTAAACTGGAGTGGAATTCTAATTGAGCCTACTAATCAATATAATGAGCTATTGCATAATAGACCTAATTGCTACAATTTTAACTATGCTATATCAGAGATAGAAGGAGAAGTTGAGTTTCTAGGAAGCGGAGCACTGGGTGGTATGATACACACTATGAATGATGGTCATAAATATGGTTGGAAATTGGATGAGACAGAACCTTATAAGGTTAAGTCAATGCCTATTTCTAAAGTAATTAAAGAATTAAATATAGAAAGGGTTGACTTATTTTCTATAGATGTAGAGGGCGGGGAATTGGAAGTACTAACTACATTTGATTGGACTATACCTGTATATATTATTCTAATAGAAATGGCACACAATGGAACAGAAGAAGGTAAGATAAAGTGTGAAAAGTGCAGAGACTATATCAGAAAATTAGGATTTGTATTTGATTCAGAAATAGGATGTAATGAGGTTTGGATAAACATTAAAAATAGAAAAAATTAATATGTCTAAGATATCTCAAGTTAGTGTGGATCCTTGTGTTATTTTTTTTAAAAAAGGACTAATGGATAAATGGTCACTCACTGAATATTATGATATAAATAGTCCTTGTTTGTTTTTTGGTGTAAGTAATCAAATAAATTTAATTAATCAACACAAAGGATTAAAAATTGTTCATTTTATATCACCATCAGATTGTAAATCCTCATTTTTTTTAGAAAAAAAAGATTTATTTTTTTTTCATGACCCACATCTTGATAAAGACATAGGTGTTAATACCAAAGATATTCTAATAGAATTTAAAGACTTTTCTATCTTTAGACCAAATCCATTAGGTGATAAAATTTATTGCTATGCGCCTATGCGTGCCGATTGTGATATTTTATTTGATATTAATCACTCAGTTGAAGCTGACGGTTGGGGTAGAATATCAGTTATGCAAGTAATTAATAGAATTCAAGAAAAAATAAATTTTGAAATTCTATACGATGGTGGTGGTTCTATACAAAACTATAAAAGTATAGAGTTAGTTAAAGAAAGTTATTATGATAAATGTTTTTTAAATCTAAATTTAGGAGGTGACGGTGGCATGACAACTGTTAGAGAATTAGCTTATATGGGTAGAAAAACCATTTGTAATAGTTTATATAAATTTCCATCTTTTATATCATATCTTGATGAAGATGATATAATTAGAATTATAAATGAAGAATCAAAAAAAATAGGAACTATTCAACCAAGTATAATTTCACATAATATAAATGATGAATGGCTTTATACAGACTTCTGGATAAATTAAAAAAAAAATAAATTATGATTAAATTACAAGAACATACAATTGAAGAATCCTTGATAGATAAAAATGGATGGGTATTAGATTTAGGATGTATAAACTTTCAATTTTCACTAGAGTTAAAAAAGTATTGTAATAATGTAATATGTGTGGATCCAAATCCAAATATTACTAATATCCCTGATGAAATAATATTTGAGAGGGCAGCTTTAATATCTGATAATAGAGAAGAGGTAGAGTACTTTATTTATGATGATATTCAAGGATACTCATTATTAAATCCAACTAGAGATTGGTGCAAATTAAAAGAAATTTCTACTATTAAATCAATTAATATTGATTATATTATGAAAAAATATAATATAGAAAAGTTTGAGTTAATTAAATTTGACATTGAGGGAAGTGAATATGATATACTAGATAAAATAGATTGGAGTATATCTAAACAGTTTTCTATTGAATTCCATGACTTCAGATTTATGAATCCATATTATCCAAATAATGAAATATACTATTCAAATTTATTTGAAAAGATTAAAGATAAATTTGAAATACTACAACATGAAAAAACAGACCATCCTGGATTTCCAAACGGAATGGGTTCAAATTACTGGGATAGCTTATTTGTAGAAAAAATAAATAAATAAAAATGATATTATATTCGGATAGTATTAAATACTATGAAACAATAAAATTAGCTGATGATATTAAAGGATACTATAATAATCCTGTTACTTTCCATTGTTTTTGGAATGGTAGTTTAAATGAAAAACATTATATTTCTATACTTTCTTGTTACTATTTTAATATAGTAAATAATTCTAATAGAAAAATAATACTTTGGACAGATTCTGATTTTGATCAAAATGAGTGGTATGATAAAATATCAGATATATGTGAGATAAAAAAATTTAGTTTATCTGATGAAATTTCTGGTACATTTTTTACTGAATATCAAATTAGAAGTTCATCAAGACTATACTCATACATATCTGATATAATAAGATATGTATTACTTTACAAGTATGGTGGTGTTTGGTTTGATCTTGATATTATTTTTTTAAAAAATATAGATGGGTTACTAAGTACATTTAAAGATAATATATGTGTATATAATTGGGGTGATCAAAATTACCCAAATGGTGCTTTCTTCATGAGTTTAGAAGAGAAAAATACAAAGTTTGAAAATTTTGTTAAACTTTTAATTCTAAGAAATAGAGGATTTGGATTTCAAGAAAGTCAGATATCATTTAATGATCCGGTTGATCTTTTAGTTCTTCCTTGCTCTTGGTTCGATCCTCCCTTCTCACCAGGATTTGATAGGATTGGAAAATCTCCAAATGGTGATGTAGATACTGGTAGTTTTTTTAGATATACAGATGAAGATATAACATTAAAAAATTTCACACCTGGTTCATTTTGTTATCATTGGCACAATAGATGGTATGATCCGTATGAAGAGAATAGCTTTTTTGATAGATTAAAAAATGAATTACTACTTAATGTAAAAAATCACATAGAAAAAAGAATATGAATAATGAATAATATATTTGCAGATGAAGTTTCTATAGGTAAAAATACATTTATATCACCAACTGCTATAATAAGAGGATTAAATGGAAATTCTAAAAAAATTGTAATTGGTGATAATACCTATATAGGTGATAATGTTCAAATAATAATTGATGACTTGGAAATTGGAGATTACTGTAAGGTACACCATCATACAAACTTTCATGGATACAAACCATTGAAGATAGGACATAATGCCTGGATCGGACAAGGTACTATAATAGATAGTATAGGAGGAACAACTATTGGTAATAATTGTGGAATAGGAGCTTACTCTCAACTATGGTCACATATAAAATATGGGGATCCATTAGAGGGTTGTAATTATCTTAATGAGGCGCCCCTTAATGTTGGAAATGATGTTTGGTTTGTTGGTCATTGTGTTGTATCTCCGATTAATGCTGCTGATAGATCTATGGCATTAGTTGGTAGCGTAGTCACTAAAGATATGGAGGAAAATAAAATTTATGCGGGAACACCGGCAAAAGACATAACCGGTAAAATGCAACCACAATTTAAAAAAATGTCTATTGATGATAAATGGTTAATTGTAAATTCATTGAGTGTTCCAAATGGTGTAAAATTTATAGAGGATGATTCTGAGATAATAGATAATAATATTTCCTATTTTAATTTAAATAATAGAACATATACAAAAAGATTAACTGATTTAGAGGTAGAATTTATGAAATATCTACAGTCTAAAATGATAAAATTTACCCCAAGGTAATGCCATTATATAAACATAATCCGTATAAAATTGTTCAAATGTTTGAAGAAGAAATCGCTGAGTATACCGGTGCTCCTTATGCAATATCTATTGATAGCTGCACAAATGCTATATTTCTATGTTGTAAGTATCTAAATATAAGAGAAGTTACTATACCATCTAAAACATATTTATCAGTTCCAATGAGTATTATAAATGCTGGCGGAGAGGTAATTTTTGATATATCTCCAAATACTAATCATTGGCATGGTATTTACCAATTGAAACCATATCCAATATATGATGCTGCAAAAAGATTAACATCTGGTATGTACATACCTAATTCATATATGTGTTTATCTTTTCATATAAAAAAGAATCTAGGAATTGGAAAAGGTGGTATGATTTTGTGTGATGATAAGGAATCAGTTGATTGGTTTAAAAAAGCAAGATACGAGGGTCGGAGTGAAAAATTTTATAAAGAAGATAATATTTCAAGTATAGGATGGAATATGTATATGACACCACAGGAGGCAGCACAAGGTCTTTGTCTAATGCAAAACTATCCATTACATAATAGAGATCTAGATGAAACAAATGGATATAGAGATTTAACAGAATTCGATATATTTAAAAATAATAAAATTATAAAATAAAAAAACCCACTCAAATGAGTGGGTTTTTTGTTATTCCTCAGTTTTCTTTTTCTTCGAAGGTTTCTTAATTTGAACAATCATCTTATCATCTTCCTTATTATAGTCAAGGATAAGTTTAGAACCTTTATCTGGATTATTTGCAATAATCTCTTCTGTTAAAACATCCTCAACATATCGTTGAATTGCTCTCTTCAAAGGTCTTGCTCCATATTGTGGATCAAATCCATTATCAACAATTACATCTAATGCTCCTTGTGTTAATTCCAATTCATATTCAAGGTCTTTAACACGATTTTTCAACTTATCAACCTCAAGAGTAATAATCTTAGTGATTTCTTCTCTTTCAAGAGAGTTAAATGTGATGATATCATCAATTCGATTCAAGAATTCAGGAGCGAAAGTCTTTTTCAATTCTTTCTCAACTACACTCTTTTCCTCAACTGATTTAGTACCTTCACGACTTTTAGTATTGAATCCAACACCTGTTCCAAAATCTTTCAATTTTCTTGAACCAGTATTTGATGTCATAATGATAATAGTGTTTTTGAAATTAACTTTACGACCCATTGAGTCAGTCAATTGACCATCATCAAGAACTTGCAATAGTAAGTTAAATACCTCTGGGTGAGCCTTTTCGATTTCATCAAGAAGAATTACTGAGTAAGGCTTACGTCTAATTTTTTCAGTTAACTGACCACCTTCATCGTGACCAACATATCCTGGAGGTGCACCAATCAAACGAGATACTGCAAATTTCTCCATGAATTCAGACATATCAACGCGAATCAAAGAATCTTCAGAATCGAATAGATACTTAGCCAATTGTTTAGCCAATTCTGTTTTACCAACACCAGTTGGTCCCAAGAAGATAAATGAACCAATTGGACGGTTTGGATCTTTCAAACCAACACGACCTCTTTGAATAGCTTTAACAACTTTGCTAATAGCATCATCTTGTCCAATAACTTTACCTTGCATCATTTCTTGCATCATAGCAAGTTTCTTATTCTCATTTTGAGATACCTTTTGAAGAGGAATACCAGTCATCATTGATACTACTTCTGCAACATTTTCTTCAGTCACAGTCTGACGATTTTCTTTTGTATCTTCATCCCATTTTCTTCGAGCATCTTCAAGTTGTTTCTGCAATTGCTTTTCTACATCACGAAGTTTAGCAGCTTCTTCATACCTTTGACCTTTAACAACTTCTGTTTTCTTGTCCTTGATATCAACAAGTTTTTGTTCAATATCTGTAACCTCTTTTGGAACTACAATATTAGAGATATGAACACGAGAACCAGCTTCATCTAAAGCATCAATAGCTTTGTCTGGAAGAAAACGGTCAGACATATAACGTGAAGTTAAGTCCACACAAGCTTTAATAGCCTCTTCTGTGTAGTTAACATTATGATGAGACTCGTACTTATCTTTAATGTTTCCAAGAATTTCAAGAGTTTCATCAACAGATGCTGGTTCAACCATTACTTTTTGGAATCGTCTCTCAAGAGCTCCATCCTTTTCAATGTGTTTACGATATTCATCGATTGTAGTTGCACCGATGATTTGAATTTCTCCACGAGCAAGAGCCGGTTTGAACATATTAGAAGCATCTAAAGAACCAGAAGCACCACCAGCACCAATCATTGTATGAATTTCATCAATAAAGAGAATAACATCTGGATTTTTTTCTAACTCACCCATAAGAGCTTTAATTCTTTCCTCAAATTGTCCACGGTATTTAGTACCGGCAACCATTGAAGCCAAATCTAATGTTACAATTCTTTTATTAAAAAGAACTCTTGAGCATTTTCTCTGAATAATCTTAATGGCAAGACCCTCAGCAATTGCTGACTTACCAACACCGGGTTCACCTATAAGAATTGGATTATTCTTTTTACGTCTTGAGAGTATTTGAGAAACACGCTCAATTTCTTTTAGACGACCAACAATAGGATCTAATTTTCCTTCTTCGGCTTGTTTAGTCAAGTCACGACTATAAGAATCTAGTATGGGTGTTTTGGAAGAATTTCCTTGATTCTTCTTTTGTTTGAAACTATCATCAACATCATCTTCATCATCATGTAATGCATTTTTGATATCATAATTTTGTTTGATGTAGTTTTCATCTGAAATTTGTTTTTCCATATAATCTCTTTTATTATTATTATTATTTTATATCTTCATTATTATTAAAAGTTTTATCAAGTATTTCACTTATTGTATTATCTCTTCTTAGAGATAAATCTGTTGTTTTTAAAACATCACAGTGAAATGAAATATTAATTCTTTTATTGTTGAAATCAAAGTCTAATGTTTTAATTCTGGTACCAATTGCTTCAAATTTATTTGAGATAATTTTAATTATTCTATTTGATTCGTAAAGTTTTATAAAGAATCCTTCATAAGAAGGATATTTATTTGTATCTAAATTGATAGTAATACTAGCGTGTGAACCAAGTGATAGTTGAACATTTCCATCTATACAATTAAATATATCATTATCTATTTTAATTTGCATATTAATATATCATTACATATTTTATGCTAGTCGAAAATTAACTAGAAAATTACGCAACTCTAAATTTTTTCTTCCTCCAATCAAATCTACCCAGTGTTTCCAATCTTTTTCTTCTTTTTCATCTAAAAATATTGGATTATTAAAATCTATTTGATTTCTTTGTTTAAATTCAAAATTTGGATATTTAACTTTATTAAAAACTCTTTCATCTACAATAAAAACAACCGCAGTTAACTGATCTCCTAAATCAGGCTCATTAAATACAACATTAAATATTCCTATTTTATCTAAAGTCTCTTTGTGACTATTTAAAGATCCAATATAAACACCATCTTTAATTTTGTTGTTGGTTGTTCCACCATTTAATATGATAAATGTTTTCCAATTATCAGCCCATTCATCATATTGATTTGATATATTTCTATATGTTTCAGTCTTTGATAGTATACCTGATTTAAATGATTGTATTTTTTGACTATATTCAACTACAGCATGTCCAAACTGGATTCCTTGTTGAATTGGACTTATATTATAAGGTACCAACCCAAACATTCTTAATTCTAAATTATTCATTAATTATCTTTTTTAATTTAAGAGATAAACTTCTATTACTAAATGGCTTCATACCAGTAACTTCTATCAAAACAAGTTCTTTCAGATAGTCTGGTATAACTACTTCATAATCTTTAGTTGGAATTTCTATCTCAGCAATAATTAGTTTATAATCATTGCTAAATTCATCAATCTCCCATTTTAGATTACCATCTTTATAGATATATCTTGTCTTTTTTATATATTTTGAGTCATTAGGAGTTTTATAGCATTTGTTTTTAAATGCATTAAACTCTTTTAGAGTCATAGAATGTTCATCTTCAATATTGACACTTTTAGAAACACTTTTTTTAATGGTATGAATATACTTCATTTCACCATTTGAAGAAGACCAACTCCTTGCACGTTCCCAAATTCCCGATTCGTTTTTAAAATAAAATTGATGTATTTCAACAATTTGATCCGGTTTGATTTCCGGTAGAGATTTTAAAAGGAATTTGCGTTCAATTTCTAGATGCATTTACTTATTATTTTTTTAAATATGTTTCTACTTTTTCAAATATACGGCTAATTATTAAAAGACCAAAGGTTAAAA
>Ga0214919_10002473_pt1 | contig 29042 bp, 26 predicted proteins | sample LL1503_MetaG_FD_177994 | JGI IMG/M metagenome (GOLD analysis project Ga0214919, IMG submission 177994) | Freshwater microbial communities from Lake Lanier, Atlanta, Georgia, United States - LL-1503 | ecosystem: Environmental > Aquatic > Freshwater > Lake | place: USA: Georgia | collected... | reverse complement strand
TTTCTTAAAAACATTCGAAAATCAATTAAATATGGCCTTTCTGAAAAAACAGCTCTTAAAGCTTTAACCTTTAATCCAGCATTTTTTATAAATGCCAATAAACAATTAGGTGCTTTAAAGCCAAACTTTTTTGCTAACTTTTTTATTAGTTCAAAACCTATTTTTGAGGATGATGCTTATATTATTCAACATTGGGTTGCTGGGGAATCAACTTTTTATAGCGAATTAAATGCGCCAGATATACGAGGAAACTATACTTTAAAATTCGAAAAAAATACCTTAATAAAAAAAAGCTATCAATTTAATTTTTTTGGCGATTTGGCTAAACCATCCGCACAGCTAATTATTGATACTATAAAAAAAAATATACAATACTCGTTTAAAAATAATTTAATTAGTTTTAATTTTTATCTAGATTCAATCAATATAATACGCGCAAGTGGTTATTATAATGCTAACCAAAAACGTTTCGACGGTCGTGCGCAAATAGCTAATAGTAATTGGTTCGATTTTGAATTATTATTCAACTCTTCAGCAGATTCAATAAAAAAACAACAACCTCTTAAAACAATAGATTTAAATTTAGGGAAAGTGTTTTATCCTTTTACCGCCTATGGAGAACCATTAAACATTATAAATGGAACTTTTAAAGACGAGTGGAATAAATTTAAAAACAATTCTTCTACTATTTTAATTAAAAATGCAACTGTTTGGACAAACACAAGTGATAGCGTTTTGAAAGAACACGATGTTTATGTTGTTGATGGTAAAATTGTAAGAATAGCTCCTAATATAGATGTTCCAAAAACAACTTCAGTAAAAATAATAGATGCAAAAGGCAAACATCTTACTCCAGGCATTATTGATGAACATAGCCATATTGCGCTTACTTCTGGTGTAAATGAAGGAGCTAAAGCCAGCAGTGCCGAAGTTAGAATGGGAGATGTTATAAATCCTGATGACATAAATATTTACCGCCAATTATCTGGTGGAGTAACTTGTGCCCAATTATTACACGGCTCGGCTAACCCAATAGGCGGACAAAGTGTTTTAATAAAATTACGATGGGGACATAATGCCGAATCGATGAAATACGATAAAGCGGATGGATTTATTAAATTTGCTTTAGGAGAAAATGTAAAGCAAAGTAATTGGGGCGATTTTAATACTATTAGATTTCCTCAAACTAGAATGGGTGTTGAACAAGTTTACTTTGATTATTTCTCTCGTGCAAAAGAATATGATAAACAATATCAAACTTTTTTAAAAGAAAATCAAAAAAATAAAAATTTAGTTTTCAGAAGAGATATTGAATTAGAAGCCTTAGCCGAAATATTAAATAAAAAAAGATTTATTACCTGTCACAGTTATGTTCAAAGCGAAATTAATATGCTTATTCATTTGGCCGACAGCTTTGGGTTTAAAATTAATACATTTACTCATATTCTCGAAGGGTTCAAGGTAGCCGACAAAATGAAAGCTCATGGCGTTAATGCTTCTACCTTTTCTGATTGGTGGGCCTATAAAAATGAAGTAATGGATGCGATACCTTATAATGCAGCTATTCTAACAAAAATGGGTGTAAATACAGCAATAAATAGTGACGATGCAGAAATGGCTCGTCGATTAAATCAAGAAGCTGCAAAATCTATAAAATATGGCAATTTATCTGAAACAGAAGCTCTAAAACTAATTACCCTAAATCCTGCAAAAATGCTTCATATCGATGATAAGGTTGGAACTATCGAACCAGGAAAAGTTGCCGATTTAGTTTTATGGACAAGTCATCCCCTTAGCGTTTATGCAAAAGTTGATAAAACCATGATTGACGGACAAATTTATTTTGATAGAACTGAAGATGAAAAACTTCGTGAAGCAATCAAAATTGAACGCTCAAGAATTATTTCAAAATTAATCGACGAAAAACAAAATGGCAATAAAGTAATTAAAGCAAAAAATAAAATACAGCGCTTATATCATTGCAATACTATCGAAGGAATAGCTGAAGAAGAAACTGGTCAACGTTAATCTGATTTAATTAAATTAAAAATGAAAAAACACATCATAGGAATTCTTTTATTTAATTTTTCAATTATTGGAGTTGCTCAAATTAAATATAATCACATTGCATTCATAAATGGAATTGCTCATATAGGAAATGGTTCAATAATCGAGAGTAGTTTAATTGTAATTAATAAAGACCTAATAGAAACTGTTACCAGCACCAAAGGATTAAAACTTAATTATAAGTCTTTCGATACTGTTATTGATATTCAAGGTAAACATGTTTATCCTGGTTTAATAAATACAAATAATATTTTAGGTTTACATGATGCAGAAGCCGTTAGAGCCACACGTGATTATTCAGAAATCGGAAATATAAATCCTCACATAAGAAGTTTAATTGCCTACAATACTGATAATCTTATCGTGCCAACCGTTAAAACAAATGGTATTTTATACACACAAGCAACCCCTCGCGAAGGATTAATTAGTGGCTCTTCTTCAATTATGGCTCTTGAAGGATGGAATTGGGAAGATGCAGTTTTAAAAGCTGATGATGGAATTCATCTGAATTACCCTAAGATGAATTATAAAAAATGGAGCGAAGAAGATGGTCTCACAAATTCATCTAATAAAAGATATACCGAAGAATTGAATTACCTCTCTCGTTTTTTTGAAGACGCTAAATTTTATTGTAATGAAAATTTACATGCTGAAAAAAATATTCGTTTTGAAGCAATGCGAAATGTATTTAATGGCCAATCTAATTTATATATTCACCTTGATAAAGCAAAAGATATTTTAAGTGCTATTAATTTCATCAATCAACACAAAATTAAATATCCTGTTATTGTAGGCGGAAAAGAAAGTTATAAAATAAGTAAAGAACTTAAAAAAAACTCTATTCCGGTTATGCTTAATCGAATAAACGATTTACCAGATTATGCTGATGAAGATGTTGATATTGTTTACAGATTACCATATCTTTTACAAAAAGATAGTGTTTTATTTTGCTTGCAACTTGAAGGAGATATGGAAGCAATGCAAAGTAGAAATTTACCATTTAATGCTGGGGCTGCAGTTGCTTATGGCTTATCAAAAGAAGAGGCATTAGCAAGCATTAGTCTTAACGCCGCAAAAATTCTTAGAACAGAAAGTCTTATCGGAAGCCTTGAAGTTGGAAAAAAAGCATCTTTAGTGATTAGTTCAGGCGATATTTTAGACATAAAAACTAACCAAGTTGAAATGGCATTTATTTCAGGAAAACAAGTTGATCTAAAAAATAAACAAACAGAACTTTATATAAAATATAAAACAAAATATGGTATCAAATAATTTTATTTATGATTGATAATAAAATAATAATAGGAATTTCTCAAGGAGATGTTAACGGAATAGGATTAGAAGTTATTCTTAAAACTTTAATGGAACCCGCAATTAGCGAAATATGTACCCCTATCCTTTTCAGTTCTCAAAAAACTGTTTCTTATTACCGAAAAACTTTAGGATTAGAAGAGTTTAATTTTAATCCTATACGAGAATTTGGTCAAATAAATCATAAAAAATCAAACGTCTTTATTTGTTATGAGGAAGAAATAAATATCGAAATGGGAAAATCTACAGAAGTGGGTGGTAAATATGCTCTTCTGTCGCTTGAAAAAGCAACTCAAGCATTAATAAACAATAATATTGATGCCCTAGTAACAGCTCCAATTAACAAAAGTAATATTCAATCTGAGGAATTTAAATTTATCGGCCACACCGAATACCTCGGTTCAAAATTAAATGGAAAGCCTCTTATGCTATTGTGTAATAATAATGGGTTAAGAGTTGCCCTAGCTACTGGTCATATTCCATTAAAAGATGTTGCTTCAGCTATTTCTATCGAAAATATTTCCGAAAAAATAAATCAACTTCATCTATCATTAATAAAAGATTTCGGAATTAGAAAACCAAAAATTGCTGTCTTAGCTTTAAATCCTCATGCTGGAGATAACGGTGCTATCGGAACTGAAGAAAAAGAAATCATCATACCTGCTATCGAAAAAACAAAAATAAATGGTTTAATCTTTGGTCCATATTCTGCCGATGGTTTTTTTGGAAACGATACTTATAAAAAGTTTGATGGTATTCTTGCTATGTATCACGATCAAGGTCTTATCCCTTTTAAATCGTTAGCTTTTATTGAAGGTGTAAATTTTACTGCAGGCTTAAATGCTGTTCGAACAAGTCCAGATCATGGAACCGCATACGACATTGCAGGTAAAAATATTGCTAATGAACAATCATTTAAACAAGCTATCTATACCGCAATTGATGTTTATAAAAATCGAAATCTTTTTAAAGAAATCAGCGCAAACCCACTAGCCGCTTCAACTATTCGTAAAGAAAGATAATTTTTTTTAACTATTTTATTATTTTTTATCATTTGCCTTAACAAATTTTAACTCGCTTAAAAATAGCCTTAAGCCCTATCAATACTATATTTGCCTCTTATCTTAAAAATATATTTTATGGTAGATATTAAAGAAATTAACGAACGCATTCAACGCGAAAGTGCATTTATTGAAATGCTGACTATCGAAATGGACAAAGTAATTATTGGCCAAAAAAGCATGGTCGAACGTTTATTGATTGGCTTATTAAGCAACGGTCATGTTTTATTAGAAGGTGTGCCGGGTTTGGCTAAAACATTAGCAATTAATACTCTTGCTAAATGTATAGATGGTCAATTTAGCAGAATTCAATTTACACCAGACCTCTTACCAGCCGATGTTATTGGAACACAAATTTATAACCAAAAACAAGAATCATTTTCAATTCGCAAAGGTCCCATTTTTGCAAATTTTGTATTAGCCGATGAGATTAATCGTGCCCCTGCAAAAGTTCAATCGGCATTATTAGAAGCTATGCAAGAAAAACAAGTAACAATTGGCGACCAAACATTTAAATTACCCAACCCATTTTTAGTTTTAGCTACTCAAAATCCTATCGATCAAGAAGGTACCTATCCTTTACCTGAAGCTCAAATGGATCGCTTTATGCTAAAAATAGTAGTTGGTTACCCAAATAAAGAAGAAGAACGTAAAATTATTTTATCAAATATTCAACCCACCGGAATGCCAATTCCTAATAGCGTTCTTAAACCTGAAGATATTATCAATGCAAGAGCCGTTGTTAAAGATGTTTATATGGACGAAAAAATAGAACGATATATTGTTGATATTGTTTTTGCTTCTCGTTTTCCAAAAGATTACAAATTACAAAAATTTGAGGGCCTAATTTCATATGGCGGCTCACCACGAGCTAGTATTAATTTAGCTTTAGCAGCAAAAGCCTATGCTTTTATAAAAAGAAGAGGTTATGTAATTCCAGAAGATGTAAGAGCAATTTGTACTGATGTTATGCGACATAGAATTGGATTAACTTACGAAGCTGAAGCAGAAAACATCACTTCAGAAAATATAATTACAGAAATTTTAAATACCGTTGAAGTTCCTTAGTGATTTAAACCAAAGATGAAAATTATTTATTTATCATCTTATCGATTAAACCCTATAACAAAATGGAAACATCAGAACTTTTAAAAAAAGTAAGAAAAATCGAAATTAAGTCGAGAGGACTTAGTAATCAGATTTTTTCAGGAGAATACCATAGTGCTTTTAAAGGACGTGGAATGGCGTTTTCAGAAGTTCGAGAATATACTCCTGGCGATGACGTTAGAACAATTGATTGGAATGTTACTGCTAGATTTAATTCTCCTTTTGTAAAGGTTTTCGAAGAAGATCGAGAACTTAGTGTAGTATTATTAGTAGATATTAGTGCAAGCGGTGCGTTTGGAACTTCTAATCAATTTAAACAAGATGTCATTACAGAAATCTGTGCCGTAATTGCTTTCTCTGCCTCTCAAAATAATGATAAAATTGGAATTATATTTTTTACCGATAAAATCGAAAAATTTATTCCACCAAAAAAAGGTAAAACTCATATATTAAGAATTATACGAGAGTTAATCGAATTTAAACCAGAAAATAAAAAAACTAATATCGAATTAGCCCTCAAATACCTTACCAATGTTATAAAAAAGAAAAGTATCGTATTTTTAATTAGCGATTTCTTATCCAATCATGATTATAAAGACGCCATTAAAATTGCAAACAAAAAACACGATTTAGTAGCGCTTAGAATAATTGACAAAACCGAAATGGATATTCCGCAAGTAGGTTTAGTGAAATTAAAAGATAACGAAAGTGGGGATATATTATGGATTGATACTAACGATAAATTATTCAGAAAACAATTTGCAACTAATAAAATAAATTTTGAATTGAATCTAAAAGAAATTTTTAATAGAGCCGGAATAGATTCTGCAAATATAAATACCCACGAAAGCTATATCAAACCATTAATGAATTTATTTAAAAAACGTTAATCATTAATGCAAAAGAAATCACATATTACTTTTTTTATATTCTTGCTGTTTTTTCTGCTTTTTAAACTTAGCATCGGCCAAAAAATAAATATAAGTGCGGCACTCGATTCTACAAAAATTCGTATTGGAGAACAAGTAAAACTAGATTTATATGTCTCTTACTCTGCTAAACAAAATAATTTAAAAATACAATGGCCAAATATAGCAGATACAATTACTGATAAAATTGAAGTGATTTCTGTATCTGTTATCGATACAACTAGCCCAGATAAGTCTAATCCAGATATTATTCAGCAACATCAACAAATTACTATAAGTGCATACGATAGTGGTTATTTTGCTATTCCAGGATTTAAATTTTTTATAAATAATGATAGTGCTAACTCATTTTATTCTCAATCTCTTTTTCTGGAAGTTCATACTGTTCCAACAGATTCAAGTATTACAAAAACAAAAGATATAAAACCACCCTTTGCCGAAGCATTTAATTGGAAATGGTATTCTAAATATTTTTATTGGGGGTTTTCCCTTTTAGTTATAATCATTCTAATTGTTCTAATCACAATCTATTTTACCAAAAAAAATAAAATAGTTGTACTTAAATCAGAAAAACCAAAAATTCCAGCTCATATCATTGCACTTCAAACTCTCGAAAAAATAAAAAATGAACAAATCTGGAAAGAAGAAAAAACTAAAGAATATTACTCGTCAATTTCTGATACTATCCGACTTTATATTGAAGAACGTTTTAAAGTTAACGCACTAGAAAGTACAACTGCAGAAATAATGAAAGCTTTTAGATCTCAAGTTGTCGATAAAGAAAGTAAAGATAAATTACAACAACTTTTAATGCTTAGCGACTTAGTTAAATTTGCTAAACAATTTCCAATTATATCAGAACATACTTTCACTCTTCAAAACGCATTTGATTTCGTGAATGAAACCAAGCGCGAAGAAAAGACAATAATCAAAAATGATCAGCAAATTAATTCTACTAATTCGTGATAAATTATTTTAACGACATACAGTTTGCAGAAAAAAATTGGTTTTGGCTAATGGGCTTGATTCCATTCATGATCTTCTTCTATTTCTGGAGACTTAAAAAAAATGAAGGGGAATTTAATTTTTCATCTTTTTCAATTTTTGAAGGTATCAAATCTTCTTATAAAGCTAAATTAAGACATAGTCTTTTTGCTTTAAGACTTATCTCTATTGTTTTATTGATTTTTGCTTTAGCCAGACCTCAATCAAGAAGTAGCTGGAAAAATTTAAAAACAGAAGGAATTGATATTATAATTAGTATGGATGTTTCCTTATCTATGCTTGCTAAAGATTTTAAACCAAACCGAATTGAAGTCGCTAAAGATGTTATTTTAGACTTTATCGATGCTCGTCCGAATGATAGAATAGGTTTAGTTATTTTTGGTGGCGAGGCTTTTACTCAGTGTCCTTTAACCTCTGATCATAAAGTTTTAAAAAACATGTTCCCTCAAATTAATGCTGGAATGCTCAATCAAGGAACTGCAATAGGCCTTGGATTAGCCGGTGCTGTTGCTCGAATTAAAGAAAGTAAAGCAAAAAGTAAAGTTATTATATTTATTAGTGATGGGGTAAATAATGTAGGAGAAATTGCACCCATTACTGCTGGAGAATTAGCAAATACTTATGACATTAGAGTATATTGTATAGGGGTTGGAACTAAAGGAAAAGCTCTTCAACCAGTTGCGATGTATGCCCAAGGTCAATACGAATATGATTATGTAGACGTTGAGATTGACGAAAAAATAATGTCTGATATTTCAAACCTTACCGGCGGAAAATATTTTAGAGCAACTAATAAAGAAAGTTTAATAAATATTTATCAGGAAATTGATAAAATGGAAAAAACTATTGTAAGTGAAAAAAACTTTACCAATAAAGCCGAACACTTTTTACCTTTTGCTATTACTGCAGCATTAATATTATTGCTCGAATTCATATTACGTTTAACATTATTCAAATCAATTCCGTAATGTTTAAATTTGAAAATCCCATATTTTTTTATGCATTTGCATTTATTCCTTTAATGCTTATGCTATCAATTTGGTATTTTATTTATAGAAAAAAGAAACTAAATTCAATCGGTAATTCAACTCTAATTAATCAATTAATTCCTTATTCTAGTCAAAGAAAAAGAATAATTAAAACCATTCTTTTTTTACTAGGTTTTTCTAGTCTAATTTTAGCAATATGCAATTTACAAACTGGCAGTAAATTAACCGAGGTTAAAAGAGAGGGTGCCGATATCATAGTATGTTTAGATGTAAGTAATAGTATGCTTGCTCAAGATCTAAATCCTAATAGATTAACCAGAGCTAAATATGCATTAGAAAAAATGATTGATTTACTCGAAGGGGATCGATTAGGGCTTGTCATTTTTGCTGGAGAAGCATATGTTCAATTACCAATTACAACTGATTACAACGCAGCAAAAATGTTTTTAAGTTCGATTGAACCAGGAATGATCTCGGTTCAAGGAACAAATTTAGCCGAAGCCATAAAAAAAGCTACAGAATCTTTTAGTAATGACGAGAGCAAAAATAAATCTATCATTCTTATTACCGATGGAGAAAATCATGAGCCTGAAGCAATAGAAGCTGCCGAAGAAGCTAATAAAAAAGGGATAATGATAAACACCATTGGTATTGGATCTCAAAACGGTGTGCCAATTCCATATACTGAAAATGGCTTAGTTAAAGGTTATAGAAAAGATAAAGATGGTCAAACAATTGTCACTAAATTAAATTCAGAATTACTAAAAACAATTGCTGATAAAAGTAATGGTGTTTTTGTTCAAGCTACTCAGTCCGATTTAGGTTTAAGTTCCATACTAGATAAAATATCAGAATTAGATAAATCAAAAATAGAATCAAAAATTTATAGCGATTACGAAAATCAATTTCAATGGTTTATTCTCTTTGCACTATTTTTTTTATTAGTAGAATTTATTATTAGCGAAAGAGTAAGCGAGTGGTTTAAAAAAATTAATTTATTTAGCAATGAAATTAAATAAATATATACTGCTAACCTGTTTAGGAATTATATTTAATAATTCTATCTTAATTTCTCAAGAGGACGCCCATGAATTATACGATGGTAATAAATTATATTTTTCAGGGAAAATTTCAGAGTCTATTTTAAAATATTCTAAGGCACTCGAATTAAATCCAATAAACAAAAAGGCAAACTTTAATTTAGCGAACTCCTTATACAAAAATGCTTTACTTATTAAAAATAAATCAATAAAAATACCATCTGACTCTAAAATTACTCCCGATTCTCTCTCAAAACTAATGTTAGATCAGGCTGCACAAAACTTTGCCGTTGTAGCTAATTCGATATCTAATAAAGATACGTTGCATCAAGCATGGCATAATATTGGGAACTGTTATTTACAAAAAAAAGATTTTCAGCAAGCTGTTGATGCATATAAAAAATCCCTTAAATATAATCCGAAAGATGAAGATACAAGATATAATCTAGCTTATGCCTTGAAAAATATGCCAAAAGATAAAAAAAATGGCGGGGGCACTAAACAAAAACAACAAAATAAAAAAGAAGATTCTAAAAATGATAAAGACAAAAAACCTCAACCTCAACAAAATAAAATGAGTAAAGAACAGGCCGATCAACTTTTAAAAGCACTAATGAATTCAGAAAAAAAACTACAAGATAAACGAAAACAAAAGCAAGAAGATGGTGCTAACCTAAATATAGAAAAAGACTGGTAAGTCTTGTTAAATAAATTTAATTAATTCGATGACCTTTAACAAATTTGTACCTTGCATAGTAATGAATAAAATTAAATACATTATAGCTGTTTTATTTCCGCTGTTTTTATTTATTAATATCAGCCAAGCACAAAGCTTTTATTCTCAAGTTAGTTCAAAAAAAGTACAAGTCGGTGTCCCTTTCGAATATTCTGTAGTATTTACAATCAATACAGGTAATTACACCCCTCCTAATTTTAAAGATTTTGATGTTATTAGTGGTCCAAATCAAAGCAGTAGTTATCAAAATGTGAATGGGGTTGGAAGTCAACAAATCATAATTTCATATGGTTTAGTTGCAAAACGCGAAGGGAAATTCACTATAGGTCCATCTTCTACAATGTCGGGGTCACAAAAATTAGAAACAGAAGCAATTAATGTCGAAGTTGTAAAAGGAAATATAAATTCTAATGACAACGAAACTCAAAATACCTCTAAAAATTCTTCAGGAGATTTATTTATAAAAACCTCCGCCAATAAAAACAAATGCTACGTTGGCGAACAAATTACTATTCTTCAAAAAGTTTATAGCAGATCTCAAATTGTTGGCTTTCAAAAATTTTCACAACCTACTTATGAGGGTTTTTATTCTCAAGCCCAAGAATCTTCAAGTAAAGGTCAAGTTGCAATAGAAAATATAGATGGTGTGAGTTATTATACCTTTGAATTGTTTCGTACAATAGCTATCGCCAATAAATCAGGCAAAACTATATTAAACTCAATTCAAGGAGATATTGTTATTAGAAAACAAACTACAGCTAAACCTAAAAATATTTTTGAACAGTTTTTTGGAGCAAGTTCATATGAAGATATTCCAATTAATACTAAAAGCAAATCAATAGCCATAGAAATTCTTCCTTTGCCTGAAATAGGAAAGCCTGAATCTTTTATCGGAGCAGTAGGAGACTTTAATTACAAAGTTGATGTTACAAGAAATGAACTAAAAGCCAATGATGCTTTCAATTTAAAAATGACTATCACCGGTAATGGTAATTTAAAATTAATCAATGCGCCTACTTTAAAATTACCCGATGGGTTTGAGAGCTATGATCCCAAAATAACAGAGTCTAATAATTCTAAAATGTTCGATTTTTTAATTATCCCTCGAAAGGAAGGTGTATTTACTTTGAATAATTTAGATTTTTCTTATTTTGATTTAAATTCGAAAAAATACATTACAAAATCAGCCAAAATAATAAAAATTAATGTTCTTGCCCCAGATCAAAATAGCAATGAAGCAAAAATATTTTCATCTCAAACTAAAATTAAAGAAACCGAAAACGATATAAGATATATTAAAAAAGAAGATTTTTTTCTCACAAAAAGCGAAAATGAATTTTTCAACTCTTTTACTCACATTCTATTTTTAGTTCTTCCTTTGATTGCTTTAGCAACATGTTTGTTCTTAAGAAAAAATCACATTAAAAATAATAGTAATATAATTTTAGTAAAAGAACGTAAAGCCGCTAAATTGGCAAAAAAACAATTAATAACCGCTGAAAAATTAATGAAAGAACAAAAAAAGGATGAATTTTATACCGAAGTATTAATGGCTTTAACAAATTATTTAGGAAATAAATTAAATATTCCTAAAGCTGAACTCTCAAAAGAATCTATTACTAAATCATTACAATTAAAAAATATTAACCATTTAACCATACAGAATTTAACAAACACAATTGATACAAGCGAATTTGCAAAGTACGCTCCTGGTTCTGTTAGTGGTAATCTTCAAGAAGTTTACAATAACACAGTAGAACTTATAGCAAATTTAGAACAACAAATTAATAAAAAAATTTAAATGAAAAAGTCAACTATATTATTGCTTTTTTTATTTTACTTTAATAGTAATAGCTTTTGTAATGATTTAAAAGATGCTGAAAAAGCATACGATTCTAAAAATTTCAAAATCTCAATTCAGCATTACCAAAAATTAATAAACGAGGGCTATAAATCATACCAATTGTATTTTAATTTAGGGAATTCATATTATCGAAATAACGAATTAGGAAAAGCAATTTATTATTATGAATTAGCAAGTAAATTAAATCCTACCGACGACGATATTAAAATTAATCTTGCTATTGCCACTTCCAAAACAATTGACAAAGTAAATTCGAAAGAAAACTTTTTTATCACTGCAATTAAAACAAATATTCTGTCATCTTTCTCAACATTCACTTGGAGCGTTTTTACTATCTCATTTATTTGTCTTGCTTCATTATTGTTTTTTATTTTTACAAACTCTAATAACATTCTGATAAAAAGGATTTCATTTATTGGAACCTGTTTTTGTTTTATATTATTCACCTTAAGCTACTTTCTAGGATATACTTCTCTAAAATCTAAATCTGAAAATAAATTTGCAATAATTACCTCGAAAGAAATAAAAATTTTAAACGAACCAACCATTTCAGGCACAACAAAATTTAACTTACACGAAGGGACTAAAATAAGAGTAGTTGAAAATAAAGGTGAATGGATTCTAATTAAATTAGATAATGGCAATGAAGGTTGGATAAAAACAACAGATGTTGGAATTATTTAGCTTCGTTTTCACTCGAACTTTGAAAACCTAAATCTACTTTTTTAGGGTCAAATATTATTTCAATAAAATCATCACCACCTTTATAATAATTTAAAACTAATGGCGATGTTTTATCCCAATCCTCAATTGGGTCTTTTGTCATATCAGTTATCCCTTTCATACATGACGAAATAGTTCTTTGTTTCCAGATAGATTGATTGGTTTTAGTATTCCACCTTACAAAGAATAATTTTGTTTCTTTTCCAGATTCACATTTTGGATTATTAGTTAAAGGCTTGCTAAATGCATCTACATATATTAAAACATAAACAGTATCAGCTTTTTTTTCTTGAAATAATAGTTTAAACACTTCCGGATCACGACAGATTGAATCATTCATACAATAATTCAAAACAGTATCATTAGTTATTAGATTAAAACATAACTTAACCCGTTCACTCTTATTTTTAGCTTTTTTTGAGTATACCAAAAACTGGCGAGGAATTTTCAACTCTATTATTTCTAGTTTAGTCGAATCAGAAGCAACTGAATCGGTTACTATAGGTTCAGCTTTTGTAGTTTTTGTTTTTTTTGTCTGAGCATTCGCAAATGATACAAAAATCATTAAGACGATTATTATAAATTTATACATAAAGCAAATTTATAAAAAAAACTGATTTTTTTAGATATATTTTTGCCTTTTATCCTATACTTTTTAACAGACGATTTATAAAATTAAATAAATTCATTAAAACCTACCCGCCTCAATCAATTTAACAGCTCTTTCTATCATCAAGTCCTCTATCTTAGCGTCATATTCAACTTTCATATTATGCCCAAATAATCTAGCTACCGATTGATATAATACTGCCTGAAAACCGCCACGAAATTGTTTTACTATTTCATAAGTTGTTTTTCCCGATTCTCGGGCAATTAATTTCATCAATACTTTTCCTTGATTTATCGATAAATTTTTTAAATCTGTTTCAAATTGAATCCTTAAATCTTTTTCACATGCTTTAATAAATTCTTTTCTTAATCCACTATCTTTTATCTTTTCTAATGCTTTATCATATTCCTTAAGCTTGGCTGCAGCTATGATGGCATATGGATAAACTATCTTTACATTATATTTTACTTTAGTCCATTGCTCTAACTGTTTTTTATTTTTAAAAACAAAATCAGTATAAACAAAATATGTTGATAAATCAACAACCGGAAAAGTGTCGCCATTAATTATTTCTGCCCTACACCAGAATCCATTTTTAGGTAAAATAGTAAAATCTTGGTTATTGTTTTGAGAACTAATTCCATAATTTATAAATAAAAAAAAACAACAAAGGATTTCTTTGATTACATAACCGTTTTTAATTAAATAATTATATTGACTCATCTAATTATTAATTATCAGAAACACATAAGGTAACCCATAATCAAAAATTAATTTAATCTTTTATGCTTCCAATTACTTTTTTTAAAAGATTGTTCAGGTAATTCATTAATTGATTGCGTTTTATTTTGAAATATAATTGAGCTTGCTAATGCAGCAATTTCTATAAATTCAGGGGTATTTGATTTTAATAGTTCAGGGGCAAAAAAATTATTAATAAATCCAGTGTCAAACTTCCCACTAATAAATGCATTATGCTTTAAAACAAATTTACAAAAATCAAGTGTTGTTTCTACTCCCACAATTTTATAATCATCAATTGCTCGTAACATTTTTTCTATGGCTTCCGTTCTATCTTTTCCATGTACAATTAACTTAGAAATCATTGGATCATAATAAATAGGAATATCCATACCCTCCTCAAAGCCATCATCTATTCTAACTCCTGGTCCACTAGGCGTTTTATAAACAAGTAATTTACCTATATCAGGTAAAAAGTTATTTAAAGGGTCTTCAGCGCATACTCTTACTTCAATAGCATGGCCATTTATTTTTAAATTATCTTGTGTAAAACTTAATTTTTCATTTCTAGCGACTTTGATTTGTTCCTTTACTAAATCTATCCCTGTAATCATTTCCGAAACAGGATGCTCTACCTGCAAACGAGTGTTCATTTCTAAAAAATAAAAATTCATCTTATCATCCAACAAAAACTCAACAGTGCCCGCTCCACTATATTTACATGCTTTAGCCACATCCACTGCACATTCTCCCATCTTTTTTCGTAATTCAGGACTTAAAACACTGCTAGGAGCTTCTTCAATTAATTTTTGATGCCTACGTTGAATACTACATTCACGCTCAAATAAATAAACACAATTTCCATGATTGTCGGCCAATAATTGAATTTCGATATGACGGGGGCAGCTAGCATAACGCTCAATAAAAACAGCCCCATTACCAAAAGCAGAAATAGCTTCACTTACAGCCAAATTCATTTGTTCTTCAATCTCATTTTCTTTTTCTACTAAACGCATTCCTTTTCCACCTCCTCCAGCACTCGCCTTAATTAATAACGGAAATCCAATTTCTCTAGCTATTTTAATCGCTTCATTTAAATCACTAATAGCACCCTCCGATCCTGGAATCATAGGGACATTATACTTTTTAGCAGTTGCCTTTGCGCTTAATTTATCCCCCATCATATCCATACTCTCTGCACTTGGTCCAATAAATGTAATGCCAGCAGCTTTAACTTTTCGAGCAAAATTTGCATTTTCACTTAAAAATCCATACCCTGGATGAATTCCGTCAACTCCTAATTGCTTACTAATTTCAATAATTTTATCTCCTTGCAAATAGGATTGTGAACTTGGAGGGGGGCCAATACATACTGCCTCATCAGCATATCTTACAAAAAGAGCATTTCTGTCTGCTTCAGAAAAAATAGCCACAGTCTTTATTCCCATTTCTCTGACACTTCGCATTATTCGCAAGGCTATTTCTCCTCTATTGGCAATTAATATTTTCTTCATAAAACTTTTTAAATCATTATAATGTAAGTTAAAGATAATAATTAGATTGTATAGTTTTAAAATACTGCTTCTCTCTTTTTGAGATTTTATCAAAAGCATAAAAAAATAATTATAATATCTTAATCAATTTCTTTTTACTATTTTCGAGTATTATGTTTTTTGTTTTATCTAAAATTTTAGATTTTCTTTTTTCTCCCTTAGTTTGGGTTTTTATTTTATTAATCTATTCTTTTCTCACTAAAATAGAATCCAAATCTAAAAAATTGCGAATTTTTGGATTTTCTCTTCTATATATTTGCTCAAACTCTTTTATTATTGATGAATGTTATAGAGTTTGGGAGCCAGTTAATAATGACTTCGAAATAAAAAAAAATAAAATTGAAGGTGCAATCGTACTTGGTGGAATTGGAGAAGTAGATTTAAGTTTAAATAAAATTAATTTTAGTCGAAGTGCCGATCGTCTTTTTCAAACTTTACCATTATTTCATAAAGGTAGAATTAAACACATTATCTTTACAGGAGGGTCCGGTAGCATTGAATTTCCTGAAAAAAAAGAAGCCCTTTATGTAAAAAAATACTTAAAAAGCATCAATTTTCCAGATAGCGCATTAATTATAGAATCCGAAAGTAAAAACACCTATGAAAATGCTCTATTCACAAAAAAAATAATTGATAGCTTAAATTTAAATGGTTCGTTTATTCTTGTTACATCTGCTATTCATATGCCAAGAGCCATGGCTGTGTTTAAAAAAGTAGGTTTCAAAAACTTAATTCCATTTGCTACCAATAAAGTAAGCGGTATCAGACGATACACATTCGATCATTTATTTATACCAAACTCCTCTTCAATTAGTAATTTAAATTCACTAATTCATGAATGGATTGGTTATATCACATACAAAATTAAAGGATATGCCTGATTTTAATGAAGATTTACTTCAGCTAATCTGGCAAAATAAATTATTTAAACCCATTCCTTTAATTACAAAGTCTGGTATAGAAATTCAAATTTTAAAACCCGGAGATCTTAATAAAGATTCAGGACCAGATTTTTTCAATGCCAAAATTCGAATTGATGATTTAATTTTAGTTGGAAATATTGAAATTCACATTAAAACAAGCGATTGGCTAAAACATAAACATCAACATGATACAGCCTATGACAATATTATATTACATGCCGTATATGAGCACGATAAAGAGATTATACAAAACACAAAGAATCACGTAGAAATTTTAGAATTAAAACCATTAATATCCGAAAAAACAATTGAAACATACCGAAAATTAGTTTTTACAAAAGAAAAATTACCTTGCCATGGTCAACTTAAAACTATTACTGATTTAAAATTTATAAGTTGGATTGATAGAATGGCGATTGAACGATTAGAAATAAAAACCAAAAGGATTGAGCATATATTTAATTCATATCATCATGATTATACACAAACCTTTTTTACAATATTAATCCGAAACTTTGGATTTAAAGTGAATGCAGTGCCATTTGAATTAATTGCCAAACAATTGCCAGTTAATTTTTTACTTAAACATGCCGATAATTTATTACAGCTCGAAGCATTACTTTTAGGAATATCAGGACTATTAGATGCGCAATCTAAAAATAAATATATCCAATCTTTACAAAATGAATTTGAATTTTTAAAAAATAAATATAATTTAATTCCTTTAAATCATACTATTTTTAAATTCTCTAGACTACGCCCAGCTAACTTTCCAACCATTAGACTGATTCAATTAGCTAAATTAATTTATACAAATTCAGATTTATTAATTGCACCGCAAAAATTAAAAACATACAATCAAATTAAAAAGGCGCTCCAAATAAATTTATCTGGATATTGGTTAAATCATTATACTTTAACTGGTGATGCCGTGAATAAAGAACTTGGCTTTGGCAAAGACTCAATAGAAAATATAATCATTAATTCCTTTGCTCCATTTTATTTTTTTTATTCAAAAAAATTATCAAAACCTGAATTTGGGATTTATGCTATAGAATTATTAAACAAATGCTCATTCGAGATAAACTCCAAAACTAAACTATATAGCGATAAAAAAAACATCTTAAAAACCGCTTCTGATAGTCAAGCTCTTATTAATTTATATGATGGTTATTGTAGTAAAAAAAAATGTTTGAATTGTGCTATTGCTAACGAATTATTAAAAAGCTAATAATCCTTATTTCAAAGACCTAATTAACTTTTTTATTTTTTTTAAAACTATTCGTTTTTTATATCTTTGTATTTATGATAAATAAAATTCGACATTGGTTTGAAAGTAAAGCCTTTGGAGTTTGCGATTGGTTTGGAAATCGGCTAGGTATAAAAAGTAATACAATTAGAATGTATTTTATTTATTTATCTTTTTTTACTTTCGGAAGCCCAATTATTATTTATTTTATGATGGCTTTTATACTAGAACATAAAAAGTATTTTAAACCTTTTTATTTTCGAAAAAGACCAAGCTTTTGGGATATCGATTAAGTATAATTTATATAATTATAAATTTACTTTAAGAAATTATTGTCCAAATTTATAAATCAACTAAATAATATTTAAACAAAAAACCCTAAGTTTATATCTTAGGGTTTTGATTTATAAAAATAAACTAAAAATTAATTACCAGCGGGTGCCTGTGGCTTTAATTTAATTTCGCCTTTTATTCGGATTTTTTTAGAAGAAAACTTTGAATTAGATGTTACGGTAACATTCTTTTCAAATCGACCTTCCCGTTTAGTATCATACTTCACCTTAATTACGCCACCTTTTCCTGGCAAAATTGGTTCTTGAGGCCAACCTGGCTTACCATCAATAGTTGTTGCAGTACAGCCACATTCTCCAGTAACAGATGTTATTGTTAATGGGGATTTTCCAATATTTGTAAATTTAAATTCACGTAAACCATTGGCATCATAATCTATAGTTCCATAATCTAATAACTCTGTTTCAAATTTAAGATCAGGTGCATTTGGATCTATACTCGGTATTACAGATTCTTGCGCAAAAAATCGAAAGGAAAAACAAAAAGATAATAATACAAATAAAAATATTTTTTTCATAATTATTGCCCTTTCTTTTCAACCGGAGCTCCAGCTGGAGTTGGATTTTGAGGAAATGCCTCATCTACTGGTTTTGGCTCTACCTCACCTTTAATAGTTAAAACCACATTGCCACTTTTAGCATTTGAAGTTACAGTAACAGTTTTGTAAATACCTCCTGGACGATTTGTATCATATTTAACTTTTATAACACTATTCTTTCCTGGCAAAATTGGTTCCTTTGGGCATTGAGGAACCGTACAACCGCAACTTCCTTGACAATTAGTAATGACTAATGGCTCTTTTCCGTTATTTGTAAACTTAAATTCACACTCACCATTACCTCCAAAAGGCACTTTGCCATAATCATGAATTAATTTATCCATTTTGATGTCTGCTAAACTTGTGCTAGCAGCAGGCGCATCATGACCATGTCCATCTGTTGAACTATGCGTGTCTTGAGCAATTGTTAAAGCAGAAATTCCTGCTAAAAAACCTAAAGTAAAAATTATTTTTTTCATGACTTTTTTTGTTTTTTTTTATTAATAATAAAATCCTACCATAAAGATATTATAATCACTCGTTTCTTTTGAATAATTTTACGAAATTTAACAAAATATTTTGAATTAACATGGAAATTGGAAAAACTTATAATCCTAGTGAAGCTGAAGCGAAATGGTATCCTTTTTGGATAAAGAATAATTTTTTTAAATCAACCCCCGATCATCGTCAACCATATACTATTGTTATGCCACCACCAAATGTAACTGGAGTTTTACATATGGGGCATATGCTTAACTATACTATTCAAGATGTTTTAATTAGACGAGCAAGAATGCTTGGCTTTAATGCTTGCTGGGTTCCAGGAACAGATCATGCCAGTATCGCTACTGAGACAAAAGTGGTTGCTTTATTAAAAGAACAAGGCATTAATAAAACTGATTTAAGTCGCGAAGAATTTTTAAAACATGCTTGGGGATGGAAAGAAAAATATGGTGGAATAATTTTAGAACAATTAAAAAAATTAGGCGCATCATGTGATTGGGATAGAACCCGCTTTACAATGGATGAAGATTTAAGCGAAGCTGTAATTGACACATTTATAGACTTATATAATAAAGGGCATATTTATCGTGGTGTTAGAATGGTTAACTGGGATCCACAGAGTTTAACTGCCGTTAGTGATGAAGAGGTAATTTACAAAGAAGCTCAAAGTAAATTAGTATATGTAAAATATCAAATAGAAGGGTCTGATGAGTTTATGACAGTGGCAACAACTCGTCCTGAAACCATTATGGGAGATACTGCAATTTGTGTAAATCCAACAGATGAGCGTTATTCTCATTTAAAAGGAAAGCAGGTTATTGTTCCAATCGTTAACCGCGTGGTTCCAATTATTTTTGACGAATATGTTGATAAAGAATTTGGAACAGGCACTTTAAAAGTTACTCCTGCTCATGATATTAATGATTTTAATTTAGGACAAAAACATAAATTACAAAGCATTGATGTTTTAACTCCAGAAGGTAAAATTAGTGAAGCTGCTGGCGCATACATTGGCTTAGATCGTTTTGCATGTCGCAAACAAATAATTAAAGATTTAGAAGAACTAGGATTAGTTTCTAAAATTGAAGATATCAAAAACAAAGTTGGATATAGTGAACGGACTAATGCAGTTATTGAGCCACGTTTAAGTATGCAATGGTTTTTAAAGATGGAAGATATTAGTAAACCAGCTTTAGAAAATATATTGAATGGTGAAATAAAATTAATTCCTGAAAAGTTTATTAATACCTACAAACACTGGATGGAAAACGTACACGATTGGTGCATAAGTCGTCAGTTATGGTGGGGGCAACGAATTCCTGCCTGGTATGATGGACAAGGAAATACAGTTGCAGCAAAAACAAAAGAAGAAGCAATTGTTTTACTGAAATCGAAAAACTCAGAACTAAACACTGAAAATGTTAAGCAAGATGAAGATGTTTTAGATACTTGGTTCTCATCCTGGCTATGGCCAATTACCGTATTTGATTCTGCTGTTATTAGAAATGGAAAAGCTAATGCCAATAAAGATTTAAACTATTATTACCCTACTAACGATTTAGTAACTGCGCCAGAAATTTTATTTTTTTGGGTAGCGCGTATGGCAATTGCAGGTTACGAATGGATGCAAGAAAAACCTTTCAGGAATGTGTATTTAACAGGTATAGTAAGGGACAAATTAGGGCGCAAGATGAGTAAAAGTTTAGGTAATTCGCCTGAGCCTTTAGACTTGATATTAAAATATGGTGCCGACGGAGTTCGGGTTGGGATGTTATTATGTTCGCCTGCAGGAAATGATTTAATGTTTGATGAAAGCTATTGCGAACAAGGAAGAAATTTTGCTAATAAAATATGGAATGCATTCAGATTAATCAAAGGCTTTGAAGTTGATTTACTTAAATTAAACGATAACGAAATACAACAACCGAATTCATCAAAAACAGCTATTACTTGGTTCGAAAATAAACTAAGCGAACAATTAGAAATTATTAATGTACATTATAATAAACATCGCATGAGTGATGCCTTAATGGCGACCTATAAATTAGTGTGGGATGATTTTTGCGCCTGGTATTTAGAAGCTATTAAACCTGATTTTGTAGATGGAAAATCTTTACCAATTGATAAAACAACTTTTGATGCCACCATCAACTTCTTAGAATCGTTGTTAAAAATAATTCATCCTTGGATGCCATTTATTACTGAAGAAATTTGGCATTTAATAAAAAACCGAGAAGAAACAGATTGCATCATTATTGCTGAATGGCCAACTATAAAAAATAATTTTGATAAAAAACAATTAGCAGAATTTGAAATTTCAAAAGAATTAATTACCATGGTAAGAAATGTAAGAGCTCAAAAACTATTATCTCCAAAAGAAAAACTAGATTTGTTTGAAAAAACATCAGATAATAATTCTTCTAACTTAAATTCTACAATTATAAAATTAGCAAACCTTAATAGCTATAGTTATTCTAAAAACAAAATAGATGGCGCTTATGGTTTTGTAATTAAAAACTCTGAATTTTATATTCCTTTAACCCATAATTTAAATGCTGATGATGAGCTTAAACGTTTAAATAAAGAATTAGATTATTATAACGGTTTTTTAAAGTCTGTTCTGATCAAATTATCAAACGAAAAGTTTGTTTCTAATGCTAAATCAGAAGTTATTTCGGCCGAACGTAAAAAAGAAAGCGACACATTAAATAAAATTAATTCAATAGAAGAACAAATTAATAGTTTAAAATAACTTGAAATCTAATTTTAAGATTTATTTTTTAATTAAAAAATGTGTTTTTCTGCATGATAAGAGGATCGAACTAAAGGCCCACTTTCAACAAATTTAAAACCCTTATTTAAGGCGTATTCTTTATACTTTTTAAAATCATCCGGATGAACAAATCTATCTACTGGCAAATGTTTAGGCGTTGGCTGAAGATATTGTCCCATAGTAATTACATCACATTTTACAAAGGCTAAATCATCAATGGTTTCGAGAATTTCTTGTTCAGTTTCACCAAGCCCCAACATGATTCCACTTTTTGTTTTAACCCCAGCCTCATCTAATCGCTTTAGAACCTCTAAACTTCTATCATATTTTGCTTGAATTCTAACTTGGGCGGTTAATCTTCTCACTGTTTCGATATTATGAGAAACAATATCAGGCTTAACATCAATAATTCGCTGCAAATTATCCCATTTACCAGCAAAATCTGGTATTAAACATTCAAATTTTGTTTCAGGACTTATTGCTCTAATTTCTTTAATGGTTTCTGCCCAAATAATTGAACCTCCATCTTTTAAATCATCGCGGTCAACACTTGTAATCACACAATGTTTAACATTCATTAATTTAACTGATTCAGCAATTCGTTTGGGTTCATCCCAATCGGCAGGATTAGGCTTTCCAGTTGCAACAGCACAAAAACCACAACTGCGCGTACAAATGTTTCCTAAAATCATAAACGTTGCAGTTCCAACACCCCAGCATTCTCCCATATTTGGGCAATTACCACTTTCACAAATAGTATTTAATTTATGTTTACTTACAATACCTCTAACTTTAATATAGTTTTCGCCAGTAGGTAATTTTACTCTAAGCCAATCGGGTTTTTTTATTTTTTCTATTTCTTTTATATGCTCCATATTAAAACCATTTTTTTCCAAACACTAAACCTACATGAAAAGTAACTATTAAATTCTCTGCTGGATTTCGAGCCATAATTGGAAGTGCTTTTGGAAAATAGTCAATCGATATTCCTGTTTCAATAGCTCTTATTAAATTTGTATAAGGAGCGTATTCAAAACTTAAATTAAATTTAGCTGTTAATGCAGGGTATAAAACTATCTCATCCATACCATAAAAAATTCCACCGCGCCCACTAATAGATTCTGTTTTATATTTTTCTGAATCAAACTTAACAAATTCTGGCTGATCAAGTGGCTCAAGTGGCTCAAGTTTGACATAATACGGTTTTGCAAAAGCAAGTGTTGGTCCAAAAGAAAAACTATATCTCACTTCTACAGCATTAATACTGGCTTTAGAAAAAATCACATTTTGAATACCTAAAGCTCCCCTTAAAAGAAGGACACTATTTAATTTACCAAATACAAAATTATTTTTTGTTTCTGCAATCCCCTCTGAACTTACTTCTTTCAAAGAGTTTAAAGATTGAATATCAAATTCATAAAATGATCTTGTTTTAATTGTCTGGTGTTTGCACCTTCGAAAAAGTAAACCAAAGCCTCTTGTGTTTACAAAAGCCTTTATACTTTGGTCATTTCTATATAATACATTTAAATTAGTACCTTCCTCATCGTAAAATTCCGTAGCTCTTTCTTGCGCATTCAATAAAAATGAGCACAATACAAGACAAAGTGAGAAAAAACACTTTTTAAACATTGAAAACAAAATTAATTAATTACGAGGTATTATCCTATTTTTACATAAAAAACAAAATGATTACAAGTACAGTCAAATATGTTGGCAAGCTAAGAACTGAATCTGTTCATGAACTTTCTCAATCAATCATTTTCACTGATGCCCCTAAAGATAATCATGGAAAAGGAGAAGCTTTTTCACCAACTGATTTAGTTGCTACGGCCTTAGCAAGCTGTATGCTTTCGGTGATAGGAATTGTAGCTTTAAAAGAAAATATAACGCCTATTGATGGCACAACTGTAGAAGTAACAAAAATAATGAATCAAGAACCAAGAAGAATTGGAGAGATTCATATAAAAATAACATTTCCTTTAAATAACTATTCCGAAAAAGAAAAAATTATGTATGAACGTGCCGCACATACCTGCCCTGTTTCAAAAAGTTTACATCCAGACTTAAAACAAATAGTTGAATTTATTTGGCAAAAAATATAAGGCTTTTTACTTACTTTATATTACAAATGTTTAAAAACATTATTCATAGTATATTTACCAAAGGCATTGTAGCTTTAATTAATTTTTTCATATTAATTATTACTTCTCGTTATTTTGGAATTAGTACTCGAGGAGAAATAAGTATTTTTATTTTAAACATTACCATTATTCAACTAATAAATGAAACTTATACTGGCTATAGTTTAGTTTATTTTATACCAAAATTTAATCTTAAAAAAATATTCATTATTGGTATAATTTATACATTAATATTTACCTCATTAAGCAATTTAATAATTGTATTTATTAATAAACAAATAATTGGCTTTGAATGGATGGGATATATAATTTCATTAATCATTATTATTAATTCATTTAACAGTGTTCTTATTTTAGGAAAAGAAAAAGTTAAATTATATAACTTTTTAAATTTCTTACAGCCTTTTTTATTGCTGTTGGGCGTTTTGATTTATATTTTTATTTTAAATTACAATTCAATTAGTGCTTTTGTTTTCCCTTTATTTTTTTCGTTTGCAATTTCATTTGTAATTTCATTTGTTTACGCTCAAAAATTAGTGTTTTTTGATTTAAGTCTTACTAATTATAAATTTAAACCAATCATTATCAATGGAATAATTTGCCAAGCCAGTACACTTATGTTTATTCTTGGAAACCGATACAGCTATTATTTATTACCAAGTACTTCTAAAATTGGCTTATATTCAACTGCATCGTCCTTAATTGAATCTATCTTAATAATTTCTAATGGCATCTCCCCTATTCTATTGGCGAGAGTTGCAAATCTGGGCGATACAAAACAAAGCTCAAAAATAACTTTAAGCTTAAGTAAAATCAGCTTAATTATAAGTTCAATTGCAGTTATGATAATTTTTATAATCCCAGAAACACTTTATTTAAAAATACTTGGTAATGAATTTATTGGCATTAAAAGATTAATGATGCTTTATGCGCCAGGCATATTAATGATTAGTTTTTTCGGAATTATTAGCAATTATTTTTCGGCAATTGGGCAACTAAAAACAGTTTTATTAAGTAATAGCCTCGGATTTTTTTTCACTTTAATTTTAGCTCCACTTTTAATTAAAAAATATGATCTCGCAGGTGCGGCATATACTGCAAATATTACTTATCTGATAATTGCATTATCAATTTTTATACTATTTTTTAAAATTAATAAATTACCAATTAATAACTTATTTTCATTTAAATCAGATTTTATTAATCTGAAAAAGTTACTATCTAATAAATAAAATATTATTTTCCGATTAATTATTTAAACTCCCCAAGTTTTTTTTCGATTAAATAGCTTGGTCTATTTCTTGAGGCTTCTAAACCTCTCCAAACATATTCTCCAATAATGCCAAGAGCAATCATTTGGAATGAAGAAACAAATAATATTACAACCATCATACTAGACCAACCAGTTGAGTCTATAAATCCAAAAACTTTTCCGAAAATAACAATTAAGCCATAAATGAAAGCTAAAATACCCAAAATTAAACCTAATACTGAAATCAAACGAATGGGAAAAAAAGAAAAAGCAACAAAGGAATCGACAAAAGCTTTAATTTTTTTTGATAACGTATAAGTAGAAGTTCCTAATTCTCTTTTTCGACGAACATATGGGATGCTTACAAATTCATAACCCAACCACATTAATAAAAAAGGGAAAAAAGTGTTTTTTTCATCCATTTTTATAAGAATATCTTTAATTTCAACATCAAATAAATTCATATCAAAGCCTCCATCTGGCAAATTTTTCAAACCAAATTTTTGAACTAATTTATGAGTTGTATTTGAAACAAATTTTTGTAAAAAAGGTTCTTCTCGATTTGTACGATTGGCTAAAACTAACTTAAATCCTTTTTGCCAGTTTTCATACATTTTTAAAATTAATTCTGGTGGGTCTTGCAAATCAGCAGATATTACAACATTACAATCACCAGTTGAATAAGATAAGGATGAAAAAACAGCATTTGTACTTCCAAAATTACGAACAAGTTTAATAATTTTTACTTTTTCAGGGTATAAAATTTGAAACTTTACCATTTCATTCCATGTTCCATCTTTGGATCCATCATCAATTAATAAATATTCAAAGCTAACGTCAGTAGGAAATATCTTTTCATTCTCAATCATGCGATTGGCATAATCAGGAATATTTAATTCGTTAAAGTAACAAGGTGTAATTACCGTTATTTTTGGCATAATTTATTTTGTTGCTACTAACCCAATATTAGCCATTAAATTTTTAGGCATAATTGGCGAAATTTTATTTAGAGCTATTACTAATTCTTTTGAATAACCTAACATCATTGAATTTGGCAAAGTCTTTAAAAAGAAGCCATATGTTTCAATAACTTTTAAACCTGAATCAATTGTATCCTTACTTAATGTATCAATTGAATAAACTCGCTGATGACCAACCAATTTATCTCTTGCGCCTAAGGTGTCTAACTCGGGCTGAAGATTCATTAAAACCGCTAACTGGCGATGAAGAGATTCTTTATTAGGAACAATAATAATAATTTTTCCATTTTCAGTTATCCAGTTTTTCATTTCTTTTAAAAGAACTACCGGATCATCAACATGCTCTAACACATGAGTTGCTAAAACGCAATCAAATTTTTGAGTTGGCCTATATTCTTCAAACAAAGCACTAGCTACATCAACTTTATCACCATGTAATTGTTTTGCTTTATCTAACAAAACATCTGAACCATCTAATATAGTAGGCTTAAAATTTCTTTTAACGAGCTCTTCGGTAAAATTCCCTTCACCATAACCCATTTCTAAAACAGTTTTACAGCCTTTCATATTTTCAAAAACCCAATTATATGTATAAAATTGGCATTCATCTTCTATAAATTTATCTTTCATCAAATCTTGTTCATGATATTCATGAGCAATTTTATCAAGTTCTTCTTTTGTAACGGCCATAATCAATTATATTTTTGTCCTATTTTTAAACCTTGTATTATCTGATCATTAAAAGACGTTGAAACAAAACCTGAGGCTGGTCCAATTAATTCAATTCCAGATAATTTATTTTGCGTTATATTTAACAACCTTTCGAAATTAATCAAATTATTTGAAGTTGGCATATTAACAGCATTTTTTAATGATTTAAATGATACATTCTTTATTTCTAATGAATTATTTAAAATATTATTTTTTAATAAAAAATGATTTAAGTACTCTAATATTTTATCATTCGTTTCTAATCCAAATTCATTTAAAACATCTAAATTAAATTCGAAAATAAGCCTAACTTTTTCAGGATTATTTATTTTAGCAGAATACTCTTGATTGGTTATTCTATATAAGGGCCCATTGTCAGAAACATAAAGAGAGGAAAATTGTCTTTTAATGTTGCTAAACTCAGTAGAACAAAAAACAACTGTCACTGATGCTTTTTCCATAGTAATATCTGATGTGTCAATATGAGCAACTTGAAGTAAACTTTGTAAATCGTTACACCATATCAACTTATTTGTGTTTACTTTTTTATCTTCAAAATTAAACTCATAGCTATCTGTTTTTATTAAACTTTCTGGCTTTTGAGAAATTATAGTCACATTTGAACTCATTTTTATATTCTGAAAAATAGATTCGGTTATCGCAGAGAAATTACCTTTTTTGGGATAATGAAAAAGTGTTGGATTTAAATCTACTATTCCATTAATTCCATTTAATAAAGTTTCTGGATAATATAAAGGCGTCCAGGCTATTCGATGTAATAAAGCGGGACAGTCTTTTGAAGACATATTAAATGTTTTTTTACAAAAAGGCTCGATTAATAAGTCATGAAATGTTTTACCATGGTTTGCCATAGATACATCGAAATAACTAGAATTTAAAAATAATTTCTCATTTAATTTCTTTTGAGAAGCATGCAAAGATTTATCGCCATTTTTAATTATTTCTTCTAATTCTGATTTTATTTTAGAGACTAAGTCGTTAGGTAATTTTTTAAAAATATCTAATGAATTTGCCATAATAATATCTTCTGCAAATACTTCATTTGCAAACACTTCAATTTTATCTACTAAAACTGTTTCAATTTGATCACAAATATATTTTTGTACTAAATCAAAAAATCTAGCCGAATCATTTCTTCTTGTTGGATCGTAACTTAATAAATCACTATTCTTTTTATGAAAAGTAGTAAATTCAAAAAAATTCATCCCAATATCAAAATTTGTTTCATTTATAGTTATGCCCGCAAAATGAGCTCCCCAATTAGGTGCAGGATTAATTATTGCAATTTTATTTTTTTTTGATAATTCATGTGCACTAACCAATGCAGCCGTATTATTTCCGTATACTATATAATCATAAGTAGTCATAATTTCACTTTTTTGTTTTTTTTATATTCACAAAGATTTCCGATCCTAAATTTTGTAAATACCTTTCCATTTTATAAAATCCATTTATAATTTGTTCGGTTATTAAACCGGCATTTATCATGTCTTGCATTTGCTGATGAGTAAATGGTTTAAAAGAGTAAGAACCACTTTCTATAACAGTAAATCCATTATTTTCAACAGTTTGTTTTAAAAGATCAATATTAAAATTCGTATGTTGTTGAAATTGAATATTGCTATCAGACTTTTGAAATTCTGATTTTATTAAACCCATTTCTACAGCTAATAATCGATGAAATGAACTTGCATTTGGAACATTAAAATGAATAATTGTATCTTCTGAAGCAATATCGTAAAGGGCTTTAAAAAAAATAGACTGGTCAGGAATTTCATGTAATAATGAACTCACTAAAATAAAATTAAATTTTTTATCTTTTATTTGTGGTAAAGAATTTTCTAATAGTTCTTTAATTAC
>Ga0214919_10002472_pt1 | contig 29057 bp, 20 predicted proteins | sample LL1503_MetaG_FD_177994 | JGI IMG/M metagenome (GOLD analysis project Ga0214919, IMG submission 177994) | Freshwater microbial communities from Lake Lanier, Atlanta, Georgia, United States - LL-1503 | ecosystem: Environmental > Aquatic > Freshwater > Lake | place: USA: Georgia | collected... | reverse complement strand
TTAGATTGTATATAGTTTATCATACTTCTAATATCTGATTTATATAATTTTTGGATGGATAGAATCGTCTCTTGTGAGAGATTCAATCTCTCTTTTTCACTGATTTTATTGAGAAAGGAAGTAATATCTCTCTCCGGAAGTTGATTAAACCTGAGTCGAACAAATTCATTCTGTAATGACTCATCTATACGACTGATATAATTACATATAAGACAGAAACGACACGTTTTATTAAATCCTTGAAGCAAGTATTTCAATGCTTGTTGTGCGTTTTTTGTCATGTAATCCACTTCATCTAGTATAACAAATTTCATTCCATCGTGAAATAACGGTTTAGAATTTACAAAAAAATTTATTTGATTTCTTATAATATCTATTCCTCTCTCATCGGATGCGTTTAAATGAATAACCAAGTCTTTGTTTTTTATGTTTAGTTTCGCTTGATATGCGTTTATTAAATTGATTATAGTTGTAGTCTTACCAGTTCCAGGAGGTCCATAAAAAAGTAAATTCGGAAAGTAAGATGTGTCTATTATATTTTGTAGTATCTGTCTGTTTAATGGGTCTAAAACTATATCTTCAAAATTTTTTGGTCTATATAGTTCTACGAGCGGTATGCCACTACTAGTCATTCATTTATATAAAATAATTCTTTTAATATTTAATTATACAAAACTATCAAAATATAAATATTTTATTTCTAATAAATCATTATTTTCTTCATTTTGAATACGTTTAATTTGTGTATCAATTTCTTCTTTTAACGTTAAAAGTCTAGTGGATATTGATGGATTACATTTTTTCCCATTTTTATCTTTATATGAATCAGGATTAAAACGAATAAAAATATATTTACAAGTAAATATTGTTAATAAATCATTATATCTATCTTGTTCATCTTTTATACTATATGATTTATGTTGATTTTCATCAGTTTCAATACATAATAAAGTATTATTTATCATTTTTCTATGGTCTACTCTTCTTCTGTGTAAACAATCACAACCACCATATTCAAGAGGTTTGTCATGATGAAATCCTTCAAAATTTAAATTTATAAAATCACGAACCGCAATCTCTTTTGTTTTACATCTAATTTGAAATGTTAAAGGGTCTAATGGAAATAAATTTTGAAAACAATGTGTACAATAATTTTTATATTTTTTATTTGCTTCAACTGTGCAACCTTTATTTCTACATACATTTTTATTATTTCTAACAATAATCATCCCTTCTTCTTTACAAAAAGAACAATATTTAGCTGTTAGACCTTCAAAATTAAATGACGGAATCTTATTACATTTACATTTATTACTTACTACATTTATCATATTTTCTTTTTTACATTCATTACAATATTCTGATTTTAACCCTTCATAATTATAAATTGGTTGAAATTTTCCACAAAAACATTTTCTTTTTTTAGAAACATTTATCATATTTTCTTTTTTACATTCTTTACAGTACTCAGGTTTTAACCCTTCATAATTATAACTTGGTCTATATTTATTACATCCAACACACGCATGATGTTTAATATCAATCATATTATCTTTTTTACACTCATTACAATATTCTGGTTTTAATCCTTTATAATTATAACTAGGTTGTGAATTTTTACAAAAACATTTTTTATTTTTAACATCTATCATATTTTCTTTTTTACATTTTTTACAATACTCAGGTTTTAACCCTTCATAATTATAATTAGGTTGTGATTTTTTACAAAAACATTTTTTACTTCTAACGTCAATCATATTTTCTTTTTTACAAGAACCACAGTATTCTGCTTTTAATTCAATATAATTAAAAGATGGAAAATGTTCACCACAAACACATTTTTTTTGTTTCGAATAATTAACATTATTCATATCAAATGTTTTGTGTTTAGAACACATTACCATAGCATCTGTGTCATAACCATATGATGCACGATTTTTACAATTTTCAAATTCGCATAATTTTGGCATTTATTATAATATATATAGAAATATTATTTCTATATGTTTTGTCCTTAATATTATTTTTATGGACAAAACATATATTTTAATTAAATAAAATAATTGAAATTAAAATATTAAAGATATTTAATGAACAAAACTACAATGACTACTTCTAATACTGGATATCTTGAAATAATATTAGGTCCGATGTATTCATCAAAATCAACAAGGTTAGTTGAGATTTATAAACAATGTAAATTTTGTAATATTCCCGTTACAATTATAAATCATACTATTGATAAAAGATATCACGATACGATGTTATCAACCCACGATAAAATTATGGTGCCATGTATTCAAGCAAATAAATTAAGTGAAATTTGGTTAAATAATGGTATTGATAATCCAGCAGTAGACAATGATTCATATACTTTACTACAAAATTCTGACGTTATTTTAATTAACGAAGGACAATTCTTTTCAGACTTATATGAAGTAGTAATAGATATGTTAAATAAAAATAAAAAGGTTTATATTTGCGGTTTAGATGGGGATTTTGAGAGGAAAAAATTTGGTTCTATTTTGGATTTAATTCCACTTTGTGATAAAGTTACTAAATTAACATCCCTTTGTTCATTATGTAAAGATGGAACCCCTGGAATATTTTCAATGCGTTTAACAAATGAGAGAGAACAAACGGTCGTGGGGTCTGATAATTATATACCTGTATGCCGTAAATGTTATAACAATAAAAAATAAAAAATAAAAACGAAGGATTTTGAAAAAATTGTGAAAACCATTAACTCCTTTTTTCCCTTAAATATATTTTAAAACGATTTAAATCATTAATACCTAATAATGTATACTACTATAAATGTCAAACAACCCTGAAACCCCTACTCTTCCCAAAAAACGCGGAAGAAAACCCAAACAGGTTATTGTAGCACAAAACGTTTTAAATACGCCAACGGATGAAAATAAGCCAACGGATAAAAATAAGACAACGGATGAAAATAAGACAACGGATAATATTAATGTTATAATTGAAGAAACCAATAATTTAACGATTACAGATGAAACCCAAAATGTTGATTTTTTTAGTTCTGAAAATACAGCAAACGACGAAAATTTAATCCAACCTCAACCAGAAGAAAATGTGGATTTATTGAATGAAGAAAATAAACCTATCGCAAAAAAACGCGGTCGTAAACCAAAAGGTGGCAAAATTATACAGCAGGTAGTACCAGTTAATACAAATAAAGAATCCAGACCAAATGTTATTTTACATTTAAAATGTTCTTTAAAGGATATGTACTCGAATGAATATAATAATGTAGAAATTAATGGATTTGATCTTACAAGTTCATCGCAATTAAAATATGACACGATTACAAACGAACAAAATAGTTATAAAAGTAATTTGAATGGTAATTTAAATAGTGGTCTAAATAATTATATATCGAATGATTTCCAAGAATTAAATAAAAGTGATGATGAGTATGACAACGAGTGTACCAAAGAAGGTGATATTCGGGAAGTTTGGAAAAAATTAAAAACCCTTGAACATAATTTACATATTAATAATATATGCGATAAAAAGTCTGCCTGTTTTTGGTGTACGTATGATTTTGATAATCCACCTGTTTATATTCCGAAACATTATATTAAAGAATCTTATCATGTTTACGGGTGTTTTTGTAGCCCTGAATGCGCAACAGCATATTTAATGGAAGAGAACATTGATAGTTCTGCGAAATTTGAGAGATATTATCTTATTAACCATATATATTCAAAAATATACGATTATAAGAAGAACATTAAACCAGCACCAAATCCGTTTTATATGCTCGAAAAGTATTATGGAAATTTAACTATTCAAGAATACAGGGCTTTATTAAGAAATGAACGTTTATTTTTAATTGTAGATAAACCGTTAACAAGAATACTGCCTGAATTACATGAAGATAACGATGACTTTATTATTAACAATAAAATTATTCCTTCTAACGCGTATCAGTTTAAAAAGAAATTACAAAAAAAACAAAATAAAAATAATATTTTAACGGAACGATTTGGATTATTACAGTAATAAAGCAAATAAAATAGATTATTAATATAATAAAATTTATTTTTTATTATATTATATTATGGATATAAACGAAACGTATAATGATGATTTATCTATTTGGAATATTTATTCGATTATCAATTATATAAAAGAAAATTTTGTTCAATTCCTATTATTGTTATCAGTGTTTTTTATAATTTATTTTGTAGATTACTTAAATAACATTAATGCCGCTCTAGGTAATTTGTCCGCAACGGTTCCAGGTTTAAGTAATATAAATAATCAAATACAGCAACACACAGCATTAAAAAAAAACATAAAAAAACAACGAAAGAAATAAATCCGATAAATTAATTCAAGAAATAAAATAAAACCATAATTCAAGTGCTAAATTCTATTTTATACAATCCTTCTTCCGTTGCGGTTGTCATAAATAGTTCATTTTTAAATCCTACTTGATTACTAATTAAACGAATCCCTTTTTCCTCAAAATCATGCGACCAATGTGTATGTCCACTAATCCATAAGAAAACTCGTGATAAATTTAGTTCATCTAATGTATTGTCTGACCAAGCGGAATATAAATTTAAAATACTATTTTTTTCTAACAGTGATGGTTCAATTGTGCCACTTTGGATTGGTGGAAAATGTGTCATAATAATGGTTTTTTTATCGGTTGTATTTAAATACGTTTGTAGTTGCGCAAATGAACCTCTCGATAATTCTTTAACATAATTAATATCCAGGCTAACTGTCTTGTTTTGAACCTTATTAAAATAGGTAATATAATTATAATCGTTAACAAACATTTTTGCTGAAGCAGTCGTAGAAAAGGGCGGCGATGTCCATAATACGGTTCCGTATACGTTGACTTGTTCATTTAGAGGAACCGATTCATCATTTAAATAAAAAACGTTTTTGTACCTCTCTTTAAATTTTAAATAATAGTCAAAATTTAATTCATTGTAGTTTTTTTTATTTGAATAAAATTCATGGTTTCCCGGAACATAAAAAGTCTTTTCCCATTTAGTAGAACAATAATCAAAAAATTTATAAAATAATATATGATTTATTTTACAAATATCTCCGGCTAAAAACAAATATTTTGCTTTTACTTCTATTATTGGCATTTTATCCCATAATTCTATGTGCATATCGGAAAATATTTGAATTGATATATTTGTATTGATATTAGTATTTGTATTGATATTAGTATTTGTATTGATATTAGTATTTGTATTGATATTAGTATTTGTATTTTTAGTCATATATTTTATAGTTATATTATTTTTTATACATTTTTCTCTTGTGCTTCTTTTCTAATTCTATAGTCATACATACTTGAATCTAATTTAGAACGTAACTGCTTATAAATCTCTTGATTCACTGATTTAACGGGGTTTGCTTTTTTCTCAGAAATACCAAAAAAGGATCGAATAGTCGCGATTTCATCAAAATTATGTTCCTTTAATTTTTCTAGTGCCACATCTTCTGTGTAATCGGTTTGTCTTAAAATTATTTGTATCTTTTCTGCGATTTTATCGGTTTCAATTAAAGAAGGTCCTTTCTCCATATATGAATTAGATAAATTATTTTTTAAATCATATTAAACGAATAGTGTTATATATAACTATACAATAAATTATATAAGAATGGTAGAAAATAAAAATGACAACTTACCCACAGAAGAATTAGTTTTGGAAATCGAAAATGTTATTAAAAAGGGTCTAACAAAAATTTTAAGTAATTATATGGATAGATTCGATTTATTGGAGCAAACACATAAACAAATTATGATGCTACCTTCTGTTGTAAACGAATTAAATAAGAACAATAAAAATTTTACTAAAATAAATTTTGAAAATAATAATAATAATGAAGACAAATCAGATTTTACTAAAAAATTAATTAAAAAAGAAATTTCCACTATTGAAGATAAATTAGAAAATATAGAGAAAAAATATGAATCTATTACACCTTTATTGGAGAGTATATTGTGTAAGATACAAACTATAAATGATGATGTTGTAACATTAAAAAAGAATAGTACAACACAATCGAGTACACAAATTTATCAACCTACTATAGTTACAACTTCTGTGAATGAAAATATTAAATTTGAAATTAAAGAAGAGTCTGAGGAAGAAGAAGAAGAGGAAGAAGAAGAGTCTGAGGAAGAAGAAGAAGAAGAGGAAGAAGAAGAGTCTGAGGAAGAAGAAGAGTCTGAGGAAGAAGAAGAAGAAGAGGAAGAAGAGGAAGAGTCTGAGGAATGTGAAAAGGAAGAAGTTAAAGTAGTAGAATTAGTAGTTGAAGAAGAGGAAGATGAATCTGAAAAGGAATCAGAAGAAGAACCAGAAGTAGAAGAGGAACAAGAGGAAGTAGAAGAACAAGAGGAAGTAGAAGAACAAGAGAAAGTACAAGAAGTAGAAGAAGTAGAAGAAGTAGAAGAGGAATCAGATGAAGTAGAAGCAATCAACTCAGAAGATGAAGTAGAAACAGAAGCAAGCGAATCAGAAGAGGAAAAAGAAAAAGAACAAGAAGAAGAGGAAGAGGAACTTTTCGAAATCGAAATCGATGACATTACGTATTGTACAAACAATGACGAAAATGGTTTCATTTATGAAATGACAAAAGACGGTGATGTAGGAGATAAAGTAGGATATTTAAAAGAAGGCGAACCATTCTTTTACGCTGATGAAAAATGAAATAAAATAAAATAAAATAAAATATAAATATAATTTAATAATGATAAATTTATGCGCTCCAGCAATTATTTATTTAATATTTTCGATTACTCAAATACTTATAGATACATTTAAGGGGCTTTATGATAGCGCGTTCATGAAATCGATTGTGGCCGTTATGGTTACGTTGTTGTTAAATATTTTGTGTGAAAGAAATTTAAGCGTAGTAGCGTGGCTAATAGTTTTTATACCGTTTATGTTGATGACAGTTATTGTTAGTATGTTGTTATATATATTTGGACTAGACGTTTCTACAGGAAATTTAACAAACACTTGTAAAGAAAACAAACAGGGTTGCAACGTAGATGCTTCAGGTAATATTATTATTTATGACCCGGAGTATAATCCAAACACAAATCCTGTATTTTATAGGTCACCAAATATTATTGTTAGAAACCCTTTGTTAAATGATATTAAGGTTAATAATGTTAATAATGTTAATAATCCGGTATATTATAATCCTATTCCTAACGGTTCAAATAGTCCAGAGTATCAAAGTTAAATAGTCCAAAAACAACTTATAAAAACAATTTAAAAAAATGACATTAAGTAAATTACAGACAACCAAATGTCATTTTTTAATATTATACAAAAAATTATACAAACCATTATTTTAATAATGATGATTAAAGACTATTTTGAGAGAAAATATAATATAAATTTTACAAATATTTTTGTTTCAGCATCATACAATATTATTTATCTTTATAGTAAATGTCAAATTTTATTTATGAAACTAAATAAAACCCTTACATCGTTTATAGAAGCAAACCCTTCATTATTAAAAATTTCTAATCAGGTGAAATCATTGTTAGCCGGAGAAACAAATAAAAACTCAATTGAATTTATCAAAAATGGAACTATTATTAAAAATATAAAATGTAAAGATTTTAATTGCGACGAATTAATTAACGCATATGAAACGGACTATGATTTTTTAATTTATTCTGATATAAATAATAATAATTGCGCCAATAAAATAATGTCACAAAAGGGAGAAGAAATAACAGTCCAATATGAATTGTCACGTGTAAGTTTTTTACTAGTTGAATTACAACTTGACAACATCATAATTAAAATTAATCTCAAGAATGAAAAATATAATTTTTATATTGAAGGAAATATGCTATCACTTGAATTTTTTATGTATTATTTAAAGAATATTTATTTTGACCACGATGTTGACTTGACTTCTTATAATGACATTTCATTACACATTATAGATCAAGATGTCAACGCATTTGAACTTGACTTGGTTACAAAAAACCAATTTATAACTATTGGAAAAGATACTTACACAATAAACGAATATGAAGAACAAGAAGAACCAGAAGAAGCAGAAGAACAAGAAGAACGTTTAGAACCAGAAGAACAAGAAGAACGTTTAGAACCAGAAGAACCAGAAGAACCAGAAGAACGTTTAGAACCAGAAGAACCAGAAGAACAAGAAGAACCAGAAGAACCAGAAGAACCAGAACTTAATTTTGAAAATATCGAACAAAATATTTATGAGTAAATTATATATTAATTAAAAACAATTTAAAAAAAAAATGAAATATCTTATTATAAATGTTATCCCAGCATACAATAATGGAACCAGGAACTTTTAGCACAGAAACATACCATAAATTATCGGATAACTGGACCATTTGGGCTCATTTACCTCATAATACTGACTGGAGTATTAAAAGTTACATTCCTATTTCCACATTTACTACAGTTGAAGAAACAATAACTGTTATTGAAACAATGCCATCCGTATTGGTTGAAAATTGTATGTTATTTATAATGAGGGAAGGTATTAAACCTACGTGGGAGGACCCAAAAAATAGAAACGGCGGGTGTTTTTCATATAAAGTTTCAAATAAAAATGTATGCAAAGTTTGGAAAGATCTGAGTTATGTTGTTGTAGGTGGAACAATTAGTAATAATTCAAACTTTGTTAAATGTGTGTCTGGGATAACAATTTCTCCTAAAAAAAATTTCTGTATCATAAAAATTTGGATGTATGATTGCAACAATCAAAATCCAGCATGTGTAACGAGCGATGTTAAGGGATTAACGGCACAAGGTTGTATATTCAAGAAACATACCCCTGAATACTAAAACCAACTGTTAAAGAGAAATAGTTTAAAAATTTAATATCTTTTTTATATTAAATTTTTTATTTTCATTTTTAAATTCGTATACTTATTTTATTTTTTAAATTGAGGTTGAATTAATTGTAATGCTTACATTCTCTAAATAGGGTATTCCGTATAAATCTAATTGATTACTATCATTATTATTAAATGTGTCTTTTATTGTAAATGCGCTATCTACGTATACAGAACCTACCATTGTTGACGTATTTGGATTTGTAGCACTTCCGTTTAATGAACTTGTAAATAATTGTGAAGCAGGTGTTGGACCAATGTAACTAAACCATGTTCTACCATCATATGAATAAGACATTTTACTAGTTCTGTTAACTCCTCCTATTAATCCGCCTCCAACTGCTAAAAATCTATTACCATTCCAAGTGATTGAATTAATAGGAGTAGTTCCAAACGTTGCAACGCTACTAGCATCTACGGTTGTCCAAATTTTTCCATCTGTTGAATAATAACACAATGCTCTAGCAGTAGAATTATTCAAAGTCCATCCACCTAAACAAAATGTTGTTTGCGGTATAATTCCATCAGAAGAATTTAAAGAACTATCATATATGCCGAATGATAAAGTATTGAAGCAACCACTTACGTCAGGAAGTTGTGAACCTATTGTCCAAGTAGTTGTAGGATTTGTTGCCCAATAACTTATTGGTTTTGAACCTGTTGTTGAATCACCTGTTAATACCCATAAGGATGCTCCACACTTTATACTACGGATGGAAGATACATTTGCTAGATTTTGTGCTGTCCAATTTATTCCATCTAGTGAATATGCCATATCATTTGTACCTTTGCCTCCAAGAACAAAATAGTTTTGTCCCCATGTTACACAATAAGCAGTTGTAAGTCCTAATGTTGAGGCAGTTTGTCTTGATGGTAACCAAGTAATTCCATCCGTTGAATAAGTCATACAATAGGTAGCACCTTGTCCAACTGCAACAAATACAGTTCCATTCCATTCTATGTTATTCACGGATACTGTTAATATATTTTGCCGTACGGTTGTCCATGTAATACCATCATATGAATAAACAATTACACCGGTTCCGTTTCCGTTTCCCGAAGCATCTACGCTAGTGCTACCCCCAGCAACCCACAATGTTCCATTCCAACACCCTCCGTTACAAATTCCAGAACTAGTAAAAGCGCCAGTTCCTAAACCTTTCCAATTAATGTCATCATTTGAGTATGCGATAGTATTTGTTCCAGAACCAAAAGTTAATGTAGGGTGTTGTATAGATACGTTGAACAATTGAGTATCTGAATTAGGTAGACATTGAGACCAAGCATAACCGTAAGTAAGCATAGATGTTCCAATAGCTGAAGAATTTATACCATCATAAGACCTATACGAGGTTAATGTATTTCCTGAACCAACTAAAAAGTAGTTTCCAACCCAACATATAGTTTGAATATCTATAGAACCTACTAGCATAACAGACTCTGTCCAATTTATACCATCATCGGAATACCATAACCCGCCAACATTGTAAAAACCTCCAATTAACCATCTACTTAGAGATGGTGACCATGCTACAGCACCTGCACCGTTTGGATTATTTGATTTTAAAATATCTGGTGTTGGTGTTATAGTCCAGTTAATTCCATCATATGAATAAAAGACCGATGAATTAGGATTATTATTTCCAACTGCAACCCACATGGTGCCGTTAAAAGCAACCTTGTAAATGTAATTTGAAACTGCCTGTATTTGGCATGCGCTCCAAGTTTTACCGTTATACGAATAGTATAAATTATTTGTATTTCCACGTCCACAAACAACAAATTTGTCTTTACCCCATGCAACGCCAAATCCATTAACTTCTAATGGCAATAAAGATGATATATCAGTCCAAGTTAAACCGTCATATGAATATGCGGTTACACCACTATTAGAATTTCTTCCCGTAGCAACCCATAAGTTAAGTGTCGGGCTCCATGCAATGCTACATAGAATGTTGCTGAAAATACGGGTTGAATCAGGAACTGGTGACCAAGTAATTCCATTAAAAGAATATAACATGGTAATTGTAGTTGGATCATTATAACCACCAGCTAACCATATTTTACCATTAAATGCAACACAATATCCAACTCCACCTGTGAATAAAGCGCCTTTACAAGGATACCATGTTGTGCCACCATCCAATGAGTAATTTAATGATGTACTAGCATTAACAATTATATTTAGGGGTACTGTTATTTTATGTGGTCTTATAAGACAATTAGAAGTCATTCCCATACCTAGAGATGTTGTAGTACTGTTTGAAGAGTTCTTAAAAACATCCGAAGACTGCCAAATTGTGCTAGGCGTAGCATCACGGCCACTTAAAAATACTGTATTATTTCCTTGAGAACCTAAAGCAAAATAACGTGTTCCACTCCAATAGGCATAACCATTTGCCATACTACTTCCAGAGTTAAATCCATTTCCTTGAGACACTCCTATTGGACTAATAGATTGTTGTAAATTTGACCAGATTCTTAAATCGGATGACGTATTTAGATTAGAAGAACTAGTACCATATATTGCACTAGGTAATCCGGCACCAACCGCAGAATAGGTTTTACCGTTAGAAGAAACGGAACATGTAGTATATCCATTTCCAAAAAAAGGATGATTTATTCCACACCAATTAACTCCGTCCACAGAAATAGATGCGCCATTTACTATGCCTGGACTACCAAGACTTAATTTTCCTGCAATTAAAAAATGTTTACCATTCCATGAAACCGTATTGTAACAACTAGCAGTGCCAGAAGTATATCCTGTTGCGGCCACTGCAGCATTAGTTGAAGTCCAATTAATTCCATTATAAGAATAAGCAAGTCCGTTAAAAGGAGTTGTTGTATAGTTTGTTGTATTGTTTGTTCCACATACAACCCATACAGTATCATTGCAACAAACACTCATTGCTTTTGTGCCTGCAACACTTCCAAATGGGTTATTTGCTGCAGCAAACCAATTAATCCCATCATAAGAATAAACTATTATTCTTGTAGGACTTGAACCATTAACACCTACTGCTACAAATTTATCATTTCCCCAAAAAACACTATTTCCACGTCCATTTGTTCCATTAAATGTTGTTCCGTTTGCTGGTGTCCATACAGTTCCATTAAATGAATACGCTATTGTTGTTGTTGAAGTAGTAGAATTTGTGCCAACGGCAACCCAAATACTACCGTTAGTTGCTACAGCATTGCAAATTCCAAATACAGTGTCAAATGGAGAAGATTTACATGGTGACCATATAGTACCGTCAAAAGAAATATTAATTGATTTGTCGGTTGGTGACGAACCGTCTTTTCCCACCGCAATATATTTTGCTTTAATGTTAGGACCAAATTTATACACAGAATTGATTCTACTACAAAATGGATTATTATTTATCAAATTAGATTTTATGTTTATCTCACTAGTTCTAATAATTTGATTTGATTTATAACAAATACTATTTAGTTTAAAAATATCATCAGGTGTTAGGTTTAATACATTAATTGGTTTGGAATCTGTAGTGTTTATTGCGGCATCTCCTTTAGTGCCGGTAGGTCCTGTTAAACCTATATCACCAGTAAAACCTCGAATGCCTGTAGGTCCTGTAAAACCGGTAAAACCTCGAATACCTATATCACCGGTAAAACCGCGAATGCCTGTAGGTCCTGTAAAACCGCGAATGCCTGTAGGTCCTATATCACCGGTAAAACCGCGAATACCTATATCACCGGTAAAACCGCGAATGCCTGTAGGTCCTATATCACCAGTAAAACCTCGAATACCTATATCACCGGTAAAACCGCGAATGCCTGTAGGTCCTATATCACCGGTAAAACCGCGAATACCTGTAGGTCCTATATCACCGGTAAAACCTCGAATACCTGTAGGTCCTATATCACCAGTAAAACCTCGAATGCCTGTAGGTCCTATATCACCGGTAAAACCGCGAATGCCTATATCACCAGTAAAACCTCGAATACCTGTAGGTCCTATATCACCAGTAAAACCTCGAATACCTGTAGGTCCTATATCACCGGTAAAACCGCGAATGCCTATATCACCGGTAAAACCGCGAATGCCTGTAGGTCCTATATCACCGGTAAAACCTCGAATGCCTGTAGGACCAATAATTAATGATTCATCCGTTATATCACCTACATAATTATAATGGTTTAAAGCTCCAGCTGGACCAGTAGTTCCACCTTCTCCTACATAAAGAAATAACTCACCACCCTTGATCAAAGCAAATTGACCTATATTACTCGAATTACCTGGTGGTAGTTGTATAAATGTGTCTGTATGTGTAAAAATATTAAATCCTAAACCTGCTGGTCCTTGTAAACCGATTTGACCTGTATGACCTTGAATACCTTGGTTCCCTTTAACACCTTGATTACCAGTGTAACCTTGAATACCTTGATTACCTTGAGGGCCTTGTAATCCTTGAACACCTTGAATACCTTGATTACCTTTTTCACCTGTAAAACCTTGAATACCTTGAATACCTTGAACACCTTGCGCTCCAGTCAAACCTTGAATACCTTGAATGCCTTTTTCTCCTGTGAAACCTTGTATTCCTTGTTCTCCTGTGAAACCCCGAATACCTTGATTGCCTTGAGGACCTTGTATACCTTGGGCTCCTGTATAACCTTGAATACCTTGCGTGCCTTGAGGACCTTCTGAACCTTGAATACCTTGAACGCCTTGCGATCCTTGTGCTCCCGTGAAACCTTGGACACCTTGTGCTCCTTGACCACCTTGAGGCCCTTGAACTCCTTGACCACCTTGAGATCCACGTGCTCCAGTTAAACCTTGAACGCCTTGAACGCCTTGAACGCCTTGTGAACCGGTAGGACCAATAATGGATGTTTGATTACTTAAACTACCTACATAATTGTAACTAGCATTAGGACCTGTGGAACCTTTATTGTTATCAACGTAAATAAATAAATCTCCTTTTACTAAAGCGAATTGGCCAATGTTACTGGAATTACCGCTTTGCAATGATGAAAATGTATCAGAATACGTAAAAATACTAAATCCTAAACCTTTATCTCCTTTGTCTCCTTTAAATCCGGTGAATCCTTGTGACCCTTGAACGCCTGGTGGTCCTTCTAACCCTTGAACGCCTTGGGGTCCTTGAACGCCTGTTGGTCCTCCTAAACCTTGAACACCTTGTTCACCTACATATCCGCGCGGACCTTGAGGTCCTTCTAAACCTTGCTTCCCACGTGGTCCTTGTGGTCCTTCTAAACCTTGAGGACCCTGTTCACCTATATATCCGCGTGGTCCTTCTAAACCTTGAGGTCCTTGAGGTCCTTGAATTCCTTGATTCCCTTGAACACCTTGAGGTCCTTGTGGACCTTGTGATCCTTCAGGTCCTATAAATCCACGTGGTCCTTGTGGTCCTGGTGGACCTTGAAATCCTTGTGATCCCTGTGAACCTTGGGAACCTTGTGGACCTTGCTGACCTAACGGTCCTTGTGGACCCTGGGGACCTTGTGGACCTTGAACAATCCCAATATTTGTATATATATCTGATATTGAAGTTTCATTCGGATCAACACATACGTATAATTCAGAATTGCCAATTTGAATTCCATTTTCGTCTAAATTATTTACAACATAACTATCGCCGATTGAAACGTCTGTAACGGGAAGTAGTGAAACAGAATTTACACTACCTTTTATTTTCATAGTTCCTGGATTTACACCTCCTATTGTTGTTCCGCTAGGTAATATTATTGTTTCTCCAGCGGAAGAAAGTTTCGCTTCACCAATATGAATTGTACTTTCACTAACATATAAGTCCTTAAATCGCATTCCGGTAACACCTAAACTGTAATAATTATTTATTGTAGGTCTTATATTAGTAGAAACTGCTAAATAATCGGTTGTTTCATCTATTTTATATTGGATAATATCACTAGCATATACGGTATTATTTGAAGGGTCGCCTAATAATAAATTTGAATTTAAGGGTATTCCATTTATAGTATTGGTTTTATCTATAATAGGTAGTGTTGGACCTAAGCCACCCGTTGGACCTATGCCGCTTTGTGAACATATCCAATTGTCCGAAAATCCTTCGCCCGTTTTTTCAGTGGATGAAACTGCTAACATTTTAACGCCTGAACCGCCGAATGTGCCTGAAATACACGGTTGTAAAATGGTATAAATAATTGTTCCCGTAGAATCTGTAATTGTTATGGATGAAGTTGTACTAAAATTATTGATTTCTATCCATGAACCGATTTTACAAGTATTCGTTGGAGGCATCTTAATTATTCTATCCGCAGTAGGATTAAATGCGAATGATTTAAATAAATCGCCATCGGATAACTCTAATATATAATTATCGTTTGAACTTTCAATCGTATTTCTATAAATACCTTTTCCTAAAGAAAAAATCAAATTACTACTATTGTCAAACCAGGCACCATTGTTTAAATAAATATTTCCATTTGAACTGGAACCAGAACCAGAACCAGAAGAAATATATATATTTTCCGAAGCATCTAAAGTTAAATTATTACCAGTTTCTGATGTACTAATGCGTTCCGCGGTTATATGCCAATTTCTAGAAGAATCATTCAAATGGGGTGTTGACATAATATATAATATAATACATTAATTATTTTTATTAAACTTTACTAATTATTGGGTTATTCGACGTTTTACGTTTGAAGATTTGGTGTAATTGAGTATTATATTTTTATTATACTTATTAAATACATTGAATGTAACGTAATGTTTTACATTAAATGTATTATTTAAACAATTAGTATTTTAAATATTTATACTGATTGTTTAAAGAAATTTATTTTTTATCATTAAACTTTTGTACATTTTGTATTTTTTAAATTGGTGTTGATTTAATTACAACGTTTATATTTTCTAAATAAGGAATTCCGCATAAATCTAACTGATTATTATTAGTATTAAACGGGTCTTTTATCGTAAACGCGCTATCTACGTATGAAGACCCCACCATTGTTGAATTATTCGGATTTGTAGCGCTTCCGTTTAATGAACTTGTAAATAATTGTGAAGGAGTTGTTGGACCAACAGAACTGTACCATGTTCTACCATCATAGGAATAAGACATTTTACTTGTTCTATTAACTGCTCCTACTAATCCTCCACCAACTGCTAAAAATCTCTTACCATTCCAAGTAATTGAATTAATAGGCGTAGTGCCAAATGTAGCAACGCTACTAGCATCTACGTTTGTCCACGCTTTTCCATCATTTGAATAATAACACAATGCGCTTGCCGTTGAACCATTTAATGACCATCCACCTAAACAAAATGTTGTTCCTGGTATCATTCCGTCAATAGAATTTATAGAAGTATCATATATACCGAATGATAATGTATTGCCTGAACCGCTTGTTATACCTGTAGTAGGAAGTCCTGAACCTTGCGTCCACGTAGACGTTGGGTCTGTTGCCCAATAAGTTACTGGTAATGTATTTCCTGCGTTTGAACCTGTTAATACCCATAAGGATGCTCCGCACCGTATATCACGTATTTCAATTGTGCCTGCTAAATTAAATGAAGTCCATGTTATTCCATCTAGTGAATAAGCCATATCATTTGTACCTTTACCGCCAAGAACAAAATAGTTTTGTCCCCATGTTACACAATAAGCAGTTGTAAGTCCTAAAGTTGATGCTGTTTGTGTTACAGGTAACCAAGTGATTCCATTCGTTGAATAAGCCATACAATAGGTACTTCCTTGTCCAACCGCAACAAATACAGTTCCGTTCCATTCTATATCATTCACAGAGACAGTTAATATGCTTTGCGTTATGGTTGTCCACGTAATACCATCGTATGAATAAACCATTACGCCTGACCCGTTTCCATTTCCAGAAGCATCAACACTAGTACTACCCCCTGCAACCCATAATGTTCCATTCCAACACCCTCCGTTACAAATTCCAGAACTAGTAAAAGCACCTGTTCCTAAACCTTTCCAATTAATATCATCATTTGAGTATGCGATGGTATTTGTGCCAGACCCAAATGCTAAAGTAGGATGTTGTATAGATACATTCGATAATTGAGTATCAGAATTAGGTAAACATTGCGACCAAGCATAAGCGAACGTAGGAATACTTGCTCCAATAGTTGAAACGTTTATACCATCGCAAGACCTATATGCGTTTGTTGTCGCCGATAAACCAATTAAAAACGAATTACCACACCAACAAATAGACTGAACAACGTTTGACGCCAATGTTGTAGAAGAAGAAGTCCAATTTATGCCGTCATCGGAATAATATAAATTCGCGGTGGAGTGAACTCGTGAAGCAAACCATCTATTTATTGATGGACTCCATGATAATGCACCGCGACCTCCAGTACTTTCATTAAAAACATTTGCCGTTGGAGTTATGGTCCAAGTAATGCCGTCATAAGAATAAAACAATGATGAAACATTAGAATTATTCTTTCCCGTCGCAACCCAGATAGTTCCGTTAAACGCAACTGCGGAAATGTATTCCATAACCGTTGGAATTGTACAAGCAGTCCAAGTTTTACCGTTATAAGAATAGTATAATGTTTTATTATTGCTAACAACTCCCCCAACGACAAATTTGTCTTTTCCCCATGCAGCACAATATCCAACGGCACCTAATGGTACTGAAGACGTGACGTTTATCCAAGTTAATCCGTCATAAGAATATTCCGTTATCGCTTGACTATAATTATTAGTAGCACCTATAGCAACCCATAAATTAAGAGTTGGACTCCATGCAATATTGCTAACAAAAGTACCAAAATACTGCGCAGAATTAGGTACAGGACTCCAAGTAATTCCATTAAATGAATAAACCATCGTAAATGAAGAATTTGAAACACCACCTGCCAACCACATACGTCCATTATTCGCAACGCAAAATATATGGCCTGCAGTTCCAAATATTTCACCTTTGCAAGCGGTCCAAGACGCACCATTGTTCAATGAGTAATTTAATGCAGGATAGGCGGCGCTTTGATATAAGCCTCCATTAACAATTATATTTGCAGGCACTCTTATTTTATGTGGTCTTGTAAGACAATTTGATGTCATTCCCATACCTACACAAGAGGTTCCTTGTAAAACGTCTGAAGACTGCCAAATTGTACTATGCGTAGCATCACCTCCACTTAAAAAATTTGCACTATTTCCCTGAGAACCTAAAGCAAAATAACGCGTTCCGCTCCAATAAGCGTATCCATTTGTCATGTTGATGGAGCTGCTAAATCCATTTCCAGTTATTGTTCCAGTTGTTGAATTCGAGAATTGCAATTGAGCCCAAGTTCTTAAATCGGACGACGTAGTTAGATTAGTAACTCCACCACCAAAAGTTGAACTAGGGTATCCTCTACCTACGGCCAAATAAGTTATCCCGTTAGAAGCGACGGAAAATGTATTATATCCTAAAAATGGGTGATTTATTCCGTACCAATTAACTCCATCTACAGAAATAGACGCACCATTAAATATGCCTGGACTACCAAGACTTAGAATTCCTGTAATTAAAAAATGTTTACCATTCCATGAAACAGTATTGTAACAACTAGCAGTGCCAGCAGTATAATTTATTCCAGTAGAAGTTGAAGTCCAATTAATTCCATTATAAGAATAAGCAAGCCCGTTAAAAGGAGTTGTAGTATAATTGGTTGTATTGTTTGTTCCGCACACAACCCATACGCTATCATTGCAACAAACGCTCATTGCTTTTGTGCCTGAAATGTTTCCAAATGGATTATTTGCCGCATCAAACCAGTTAATTCCATCATAAGAATAAACTATTATTTTTGTAGGACTTGAGGCATCTAACCCTACTGCTACAAATTTATCAATTCCCCAAAAAACACTATTCCCTTGTCCGTTGGGTCCATTAAAAGTTTTTCCGGTTGCTGGCATCCAAATAGTTCCATTAAATGAATACGCTATCGTTAGCGTTGAAGTAGAGGCGTTTGTTCCTACGGCAACCCAAATCGAACCGTTTGTTGCAACCGAATTACAAATACCACCTGTTGTGTCAAATGGAGATTTACATGGTGTCCATAACGTACCATCAACTGAAATATTAATTGATTTTGCCGTTGTTGCCGAACCGTCTTTTCCTACGGCAATATACTTTGGTTTACTGTTAGGACCAAAATTATAAGAGGCATTCCTGTTAGTTAAAAATAAATTATTATTTAGTATGTCAGACGTTAAGTTTACGTCACTAGTTCTAATAATTTGATTTGATTTATAACAAATGCTATTTGGAGAAAAAATGTCATTTGGTTTTATATTTAATAAATTAATTGTTTGAGAATCTGCAGTGCTTGTTCCAGACGTACCATCTGCTCCTTTTGGACCAGTAAAACCAGTTAGTCCTTGTATACCGGTTGGTCCTGTTAGTCCTTGCAATCCGGTAGGACCAGTTAAACCTTGTAATCCGGTAAATCCTTGCATACCGGTAGGACCAGTTAAACCTTGTAATCCGGTAAATCCTTGCATACCTGTAGGACCAGTCATGCCGGTAAAACCACGAATCCCTTGGTCACCTGTAGGACCAGTTAAACCTTGTAATCCGGTAAATCCTTGCATACCTGTAGGACCAGTCATGCCGGTAAAACCACGAATCCCTTGTTCACCTGTAGGACCTATAATTAAAGATTCATCCGTCACATCACCTACGTAATTATAACTGTTTGAAGCACCTACTGGACCAGTAGTTCCCCCTTGTCCTACGTAAAGAAATAACTCACCGCCTTTAATCAAAGCAAATTGACCTATTTTGCTTGAATCACCTACGGGTAGTTGTGAAAAATTATCTGGATGCGTAAATATTTCAAAACCTATACCTGGCGGACCTTGAATTCCTGTATGACCAGTTAAGCCTTGTAAACCCGTAGGTCCTGTGTGTCCTTGAATGCCTGTAGGACCTGTAAAACCTTGAATGCCCGTAGGTCCTGTAGGTCCTTGTTCGCCTGTATGACCTGTATTTCCTTGAAGTCCCGTAGGTCCTTGTAATCCTGTATCACCTTGAATGCCTTGAATACCTTCAATGCCTTGTAATCCTGTATGACCTTGAATGCCTTGAATACCTTCAATGCCTTGTAATCCAGTAGGACCTTGTAATCCTGTATGACCTTGAATGCCTTGAATACCTTCAATGCCTTGTAATCCAGTAGGACCTTGTAATCCTGTATGACCTTGAATGCCTTGAATACCTTCAATTCCTTGTAATCCTGTATGACCTTGAATGCCTTGAATACCTTCAATGCCTTGTAATCCTGTATGACCTTGAATGCCTTGAATACCTTCAATTCCTTGTAATCCTGTATGACCTTGAATGCCTTGAATACCTTCAATTCCTTGTAATCCTGTATGACCTTGAATGCCTTGAATACCTTCAGGTCCTTGTAATCCTGTATGACCTTGAATGCCTTGAATACCTTGAATACCTTGAATGCCTTGAATGCCTTGTAATCCAGTAGGACCTTCAATACCTTGAATGCCTTGAATGCCTTGTGTTCCGGTAACCCCTTGAGTCCCTGTATCTCCTTGTTCGCCTTTAACACCTTGAAGACCTTGAAGACCTTGAACACCTTGGACACCTTGAACACCTTGCATGCCAGTAGGTCCTTGTTCACCTTGTAAACCTTGATTACCTTGAGTTCCGGTAGGTCCTTGTAAACCGGTAACACCTTGTTCTCCTTGAATGCCTTGAATACCTTGAATACCTTGAATACCTTGAATACCTTGAATACCTTCTGCTCCTGTTAAACCTTGAATCCCTTGTTCTCCTGTAAATCCTTGAATACCTTGTAATCCGGTAACACCTTGTTCGCCTTGAATACCTTGAATGCCTTGAATACCCTGTATGCCTTGAATACCTTGTTCTCCTGTAAGACCTTGAATACCTTGTTCTCCTGTAACACCTTGAATACCTTGTTCTCCTGTAACACCTTGAATACCTTGAATACCTTGAATACCTTCGATACCTTGAATACCTTGAATACCTTGAATACCTTGAATACCTTGAATACCTTGAATACCTTGTTCTCCTGTAACACCTTGAATACCTTGTTCTCCTGTAACACCTTGAATGCCTTGAACACCTTGAATGCCTTGAACACCTTGAATGCCTTGAACACCTTGAATGCCTTGAACACCTTGCTGTCCAGTAGGTCCAATAATTAAAGATTCATCTGTTACGTCACCGACATAATTATAACTGTTTAAAGGACCAGTTGAACCTCCTTGACCTACATAAAGAAATAACTCACCACCTTTTACTAAAGCAAATTGCCCTATATTGGATAAATTTCCTATTGGTAGTTGTGTAAACGTGTCTGTGTGCGTAAAAATATTAAATCCTAAACCGGCTTGTCCTTGTTCTCCTGTAACACCTTGAATACCTTGTTCTCCGGTAACACCTTGAATACCTTGAATACCTTGAACACCTTGAATACCTTGAATACCTTGAACCCCTTGAATACCTTGAATACCTTGTTCTCCTTGAATACCTTGAATACCTTGTTCTCCTGTAACACCTTGAATACCTTGAATACCTTGAATACCTTGTTCTCCTGTAAAACCTTGAATACCTTGTTCTCCGGTAAAACCTTGAATACCTTGAATTCCTTGAATTCCTTGAATTCCTTGAATGCCTTGAATGCCTTGAATGCCTTGTTCACCTGTGAAACCTTGAATACCTTGAATACCTTGTTCACCTGTAACACCTTGAATACCTTGAATACCTTGAATACCTGTAGGACCTTGAATGCCTTGTAAACCAGTTAAACCTTTTTCACCAGTAACACCTTGAATGCCTTGAATACCCTGAATACCTTGTTCACCAGTAACACCTTGAATACCTTGAATACCTTGAATACCTGTAATGCCTTGAATTCCTTGAACGCCTTGAATTCCTTGAACGCCTTGAATTCCTTGAATTCCTTGAACACCTTGCGCTCCAGTATCGCCTTGAATACCTTGAATTCCTTGAACACCTTGAAGACCTTGAAGACCTTGAAGTCCTTGTATACCTTGAAGACCTTGAAGACCTTGTTCGCCAGTGGAACCTTGAATGCCTTGAATACCTTGAATACCTTGAATACCTTGACTACCCTGTGACCCGGCTGGTCCAACAATAGACGATTGATTAACTAAACTTCCAACATAATTGTAACTAGAGTTTGGACCTATGGTTCCGTTATTGTTATGCACATAAATATATAAATCTCCTTGCACTAAAGCAAATTGCCCAATATTACTTGAACTGCCACTTGGCAATAGTGAAACTGAATCAGCATATGCAAAAATGCTAAATCCTTGACCTCTATCTCCTTGAATACCTTGAATACCTTGTGGACCTCGTGGACCTTCTAAACCTTGGGGTCCTTGGGGACCTTGAGGACCTTGAACAACTCCAACGTTTTGATATATTTGTGCTATTGAAGTTTTTGTAGCATCAACACACACATACAATTCGGAATTACCTATTTTATTTCCATTTCCATCTAATTTATTTACAATATAACCGTGACCTGCAGAAACATTTACAGGGCCAATGGGAAGTTCTGAGACGGAATTTTTAGCACCTCTTATCACAATAGTTCCAGGGTCTACTCCACCTATTTTTGAACCAAATGGTAATTGTAATGTTTCAGCAACGGCAGAAAGTTTCGCTTTACCAATGAAAATTGTGTTGCTACCAACATAAAACTCCTTGAAATTCATATCTGGAGAACCTAAACTGTAATAATTATCTCTTGTAGGCCTTATATTTGTTGAAACTGCTAAATACTCAACATTTGAAGCATCTATTTTATATTGAATCATATCAGTAGAATATACCGTATTATTTGAAGGGTCGCCTAATAATAGATTTGAATTTAAGGGTATTTCATTTACAGTATTGGTTTTATCTACAATGGGTAAAGTTGGTCCTACTGGTCCTTGAACTCCTGGAGCACCGGCGGGTCCTGCTGATCCTGCTGGTCCTACTGGTCCCGCTGGTCCTGCTGGTCCTGCTGGTCCCTGAGCACCTGGACCACCTGAAGATGAATTACTGTTGTCACTCCTATTGATGTAGGATTGTATGCTTCGGATTATCCTTGGTTTCCCTGACATTTATATAATGTACAATTAAAAAAATATTGTGAAAATACTTTAAAACCGCTAAATTTATAATTAAGTATTCTATAATTAATTATAATATAAGCCCACTCTGGGAATTGAACCCAGGACCTCCAGTTTACAAGACTGGTGCTCTACCACTAAGCCAAGTGGGCATACAGATTATATACATTAGTTGTCTTTAAATCGTTTTTTAAGAAATGTATTCGTAATAAGACCGCTTAAAGAACCGTTTGTAATTTGCTAATTTGTTCTTCCGTTAATTTTTCAGGAAAGTCCAAATGAAAATGTATTATCATATTTCCTTTATGCTCTCCGCGTGTTAAACCCATGCCAGGATACACTTTTTTATATTCAGGTGGAATAATATTGCCCTTGCCGTTATTTAATGTGTAACTTTTACCACCAATATATTCAATTTCAAAAGAAAACCCACACAAGGCATCTTTTAATGAAATATTTTTCTCTAAAATCAAATCTAATCCCATACGTTTAAATGCTGTCTTGTTTTCAATTTTTACTGCGATTTTAACGTCACCTTTGGTAGTTTCGTTTAACACATTACCTTTGTCTCTTTCAATTATAATTTCGCCGTCGTCTATGCCTTGCGGTACATTTATATATATGATTTCGCGCTCGAAAACTTTATTTCCATTTTCGTTTATCCATCTTTCTATTTCTAATGGAAGGCTTGCTCCCGTTAAAACTTGTTCCATTGCAATGGTAATCGTTTTCATAATGGGAATCGGTTTTTGGATTGCTTGTTGGAAATTCACTGGGATGCCGTTGTTAAATATGTGAATTCGCGCACCTGGCGGCATACCGGGCATTCCATGTGGTATACCAGACATAGCGCCAAAAGGGTTTCCGCCACCAAAAGGGTTTCCACCGCCACCAAAAGGGTTTCCGCCTCCGCCAAAAAACATATTAAATATATCATCCATAGGAACTTCCATTCCTCCACCTCCAGGATTATGCATTCTCATAAATGGATTCGGATTATTCCTAGTCATATCGTATTCTTTTCTTTTGTCTACATCACCCAAAGTTTCATATGCTTCATTTATTTTTTGTGTCATATTATTTGATTCTGGACTACTTTGGTTTTTATCCGGGTGCCATTTCATTTGTAAAGTTCGATACGCTTTTTTTATTTCATCTTGTGACGCTTGCTCACCTACACCTAAAACAGTATAAAAAGTGTTTGACATTAATTTATAATATTATATTATCAGATAATACTTAAATAGTTATTAACGTATAATTATAATTATTAATGAATGAAACTAAATTATTTATACAGAAATACCAACCACTATATTTTAATGAATATAATGTAGATGAAAATATTATTAAAATGCTTAAAACACTCATTTTAATCGACAATTTAAATATACTTATTATAGGTGATAACGCTTCCGGTAAAACCTCTCTCTTGAACACTTTGATACGAGAATATTATGTTGGCTGGGTGCCTAAGGATTATGAAGAAAATGTCTTATATATTAACAGTTTGAAAGAGCAAGGGATTAATTATTATAGAACGGACGTAAAATCGTTCTGTCAAACATGCTCAAGCATTAAAAATAAAAAGAAATTTGTAGTTCTTGATGATATCGATTTTATTAGTGAGCAAAGCCAACAAGTATTTCGAAATTGTATCGATAAATATAGTCACAATGTTCATTTTATATCGTCTTGTAGTAATATTCAGAAGGTTATTGAAAGTCTACAGTCACGACTTATAATAATTAAAATTAATCCGGTTAAAAGAGAAAACCTGGTAAGTATTATAAATAACATTAAACAATTAGAAAATATTGAAATTGATGATGATGCGCAAGATTTTATTGTCAACATATCAAATACATCCGTTAAAATTTTAATTAATTATATGGAAAAATTTAAACTCCTAAATGAAAAAATAACCTATAATTTGGCAGTTCAACTGTGCTCCAATATTAGTTTTTTAAAATTCGAAGAATACACGAATTTAATGCTAGAACAAAAATTAGAGGAAGCAATTCAATTGATATATGAAATATACGATAAAGGCTATTCTGTTATGGATATTTTAGATAATTATTTTATTTTTGTCAAGAGCACCAAAATTATTAATGAGGAACAAAAATATAAAATAATCCCTTATTTATGTAAATACATAACAGTATTTCATAATATTCATGAAGACGAAATTGAACTATCTTTATTTACAAATAACATTATAGAAATATTACACAACTAAAAAGTTGTAAGAAAAAATATAAATATAAAAATCGTTATTTTTACTTTAAGTATTATAAAGTAAAAATAAATATATCGTTATTATAAAAAATGTCAACCCAAATATTTAAAAATAATATACCAAATGAATTACTATTTGAATTACTCGATAAAATATGTTTGAAAAACGAAAAGCATTATATATTCAATACGGATTCTTTTAAAAAGGGAATATATAATACTTTTATTGAAGATTTTATTCAAGGGTGCTTACCATATTATCATGTATCTAAACGAAAATATTTAGAAAGAAAGATAACGTATAATTCATTTACTACCGTATTAAGACAAATTTGTAATTTTAATAAATTGCACTATACATCCCAGATAAAATACGACAAATCGAATTATAATATTATTTACAACATTTATTATTTGGGGCTTTGAACCACAAACGCTTAGTATCTACGCTTTGTTCCGCCAGTTTTTCGGTTTCTTTTTGTTTTTCCTGCGCCACCTCTTTGTTTTGGTTTTGGTTCATAGAATTCTAAATCGTCTTCTTCACTATTCTCATCATAATGCGGTTCGTTATTTGTTACTTCATCTTCATTTGAACTGAAAAAGTTTCCTAAACCACCGAATAAATTATTTTCATTGTATTCTGTATCGCCGCCGTGTTGTTCTTCGTCTTCGTCATGATTTTTATACATATATAAACACACGCCTCCTGTCGCTAAAATAGTTGTTGCTAAAAGTAATGACATAGTATCGTTCATATTTATAATATAATTCCCTTAATTTAATTATTGTAATTAAACATAAAATAATTAAACAAAAATAAAAATAATTTAATGCCTTTTCGTTTTTTTATGTGAATTTTTTCGGCGGTTACTTCTTGAACCTCCACCCATTGGAGCAACCGCTTGATTAAACGATGGTAATACCGAATTCTTTCTCGTATCCCATATATATAAACCAACTCCAAATATTGCTATTGAGGTTCCGGCTAAGACGAAAGCATCTTCATTAAAAGCCATATATATTATATACATTTTTTAACATTCTTAAATTTCTTAAAATGCGGGTTCTCTTAAATTTCTTACTATTGTAGCCAGAGATTTCATAGTCAGAATGTTCATAATTATTCAAAAACTCAAATGTAATATCGTTTGAATCCGCAGGTAAGTTATCGTAATTATATAAAATCTCGTTTATCTTATTTTGTTTACAAATGACATATTGTAAGAAGTGTGCTAATTCGTCTTCGTCATCACACACAAAAGAATATTCACATGCGTTGGTTTTAGGCGTCCATTTGCGACGACCCCTAATAATATATCTACTGTTATTTGTATCATATAAAACGTATAGGTTTGTGTCGTTTTCATTTGTATCTGCGTCAAACTCTTCAATCTTTAATACTAAACAATCCATACCGGTAAATGTAAATGAGGCCATCTTATTATTAATATAAATAATAAGATACGTTTAAGTGTTATTTTTTAATATTTTATTTACATTTAATTACTTACATTTAATTACTTACATTTTATTTATTAAGTTTAATTACTTACCTGGATAAGAGATTTTATCGACGTTATCACCTAGGTAGTTAGGGCGTAATCCGAAATTGGGTGCGTCGCTAGGTATCTTCCAAAATCCAACAAACGTTTTCTCTATTTCTTTGTTTTTCTCCGGTTCTAATGGTTCTAAAATTCCTTTTTCTGGAGATAAAGAGAGGAGTATATAATTACCAATAATGGTATCGGATTCTAATACTTGTTTTTGACACAACCTGGCAAACCATTCAAACTTTCTACGTTTCAATATTTCTGCCGATGGGATTAGAACTCCGTATGTGTCTTTATATAAATCCAAATAATTATTAGACATTAAATCGTCTACCACTATTGCTTTTTCATTAATCGTTTTTGTTCCTATTTCTACACCACTTATCATATTGATTGTTCCATTTTCTATTCGTTGCTTGGTCCATTTGTCAAACTCGCCTAAAAATTTCACGTCCGCCGTGTAATCATGTGACGCTGTAATCTGAATAAAATTACATAATTCTCTTACCGTTTGGCATTCTCGGGGAGCACCGCAAAATGTTAAATTTGGATAAAAATCGGTTTCCGTCGATGTTACGTTTCTATCAACCGTTTCACACACAAACATTTTTTTCTCTCTCGTTCCCTTAACGTATAAACCGTTTAGATTTTTTAAACAAACAAAAGAAAGCGGGCAAATCATGCCGCCGTAAATATATAACAGTTTCATCATTCCTAGCATTCTCATATTGGAGAGAATGGGGTCGGCAATGGTTGTCATATTAATATTCCAGTTTGGTATTAATTTTTGGAATGATTGGTCATCAATTAAACATATGGTAAATGCCTCGTCGCAATTCTTAAGAATACTTCTAACCGTTAAATATAAATAGGGTTGGTTTAAATCAAGTGAACTACGTGAACCAAAACTCAACCAATTACGTGAATTATATTCGTACGGAATATGAATCCATAAAATAGGTTTTTTACTCTTGGCTAAAGTATCATCGTCCAATAAATACTTTTGAATTGACTCGTATATATTGGATGATGATTCTTTTATTCGTTTGTCTTCAAATCTTTTGTATAAGAAACCAACCACAATGAGAATAAAAAAAAGTATAAATAAATTTGTATAAGATTTCATATATTATAATATTATAATATTAAAAATAATATTATTATAATTTTTATTGCGGCTCTTATTTTGGATATTGCGTTAAAGCATCCATTAAATGCTTTCCACATCTGGTAAAAAATAAGTGTAGTTGTTGGGAATCGGATCCTGTAATAATATCGTCCGGAATATACGTGGCATTTCCTTTCTTATAACATAGCAATACTGGGATTCCGTTCACCATCTTTTTGGATTTTAAAAAAGAATAAAAGTCAAATGATTGGTCTACATCTATATCCGCACAGACAACTTCGGGGGGCGATGAAGCAAAAAACCCGTTTACTGCGGCATGAATTACTTTACAAGGTCCGCACCATTCGGCGCCTAATTTTATTACAATTAAACCGGGGTTATGCTTTAATAGTGTAAAAAATGCGTCTCTGTTGGCTATTTCGCTAATTACTTGTTTTGACATTATATTCAATAATGCGATTTAATATTTAGGTTTTAAATTTATTTTATTATTTTGTTCTAATTCTAAATAATAAAAAATTGAATGCTTTAACCAAATAAATATGAACGGATAAACAAGCAATCAAAAAACAAACTATTCAAAATGAGTTTCAGACCTATTTATAAAATGCGCGATTCTATTAAAAATTTTGAGAGGCATTTATCTTATTTAAGTGCTAATCCGCTTGCTATAAATTTTATTGAGCAAAAACGAAACTATTTTATTTGGACCATATTCTTATATGGAAATCCAAATGCGGTTCATCTTATTGAAGACCATTTTAAAAATTTAGACCCGACTACAATCGATAAAATAGATCTTATCTTCTGGGATGAACTATCCGGCAACGTAAATGCTCTTCCTATTATGAAAAAACACATTGATAAAATTAATTGGGACGAAATTTCTAAATATACGAGCGATATTGATTTTCTTGAGGAACATATAGATAAACTTAATTGGGAATGGATATCTAGAAACCGAAATGCTATACCATTTATCGAGAAACATTTAGATAAAATAATTTGGGAGTATTTATGTCAGAACGAAAATGCGGTCCATATTCTTGAACAGAATCAAGATAAGATTCATTGGCCGTTTTTATCCA
>Ga0214919_10002470_pt1 | contig 29079 bp, 28 predicted proteins | sample LL1503_MetaG_FD_177994 | JGI IMG/M metagenome (GOLD analysis project Ga0214919, IMG submission 177994) | Freshwater microbial communities from Lake Lanier, Atlanta, Georgia, United States - LL-1503 | ecosystem: Environmental > Aquatic > Freshwater > Lake | place: USA: Georgia | collected... | reverse complement strand
CATAATTTCTCCTTAAATTGATGGTTTAAAATTACCCAACTGAAACGAAAACGTCAGCTGGATTTATATCAATTTAGAGAGGGAGAAAGTGTCAAAAATTTGGGGTGCGGTGCACGGACTTGAGATGGTTCGGCTCATTATCGTAAACATAAAACAGATAATTTGTATTATTTTGTTTAAAAAAGCCTGCCGCGACACTCTCTGATTGCGATTTTTCATAATACGAATTGATAGAAATTTTTGAAAAAGTTTGAAAAATTTCTAAGTAAGAAATGACTTCTACTTGTACGCCATTATTTCTGTAGGAAGAAATATGTTTGCCTTTCCACCTACCTCGTAAATCTGGCATATCTGTAACACCGCAAATTCTGAATATTTTCCAATACCATATGCGCCTCTCAAATAAAGTATAAAAAATTGCATATGCTGAAAGTGGTGAAAGCGTCTCTACCCAAAATGGAATATTGTCAGTTTTTATAAGATTAGTAAGTAAGATATTGAATGCGTAGGAAGCTACTCCGCTAAATACTGGTAGTACTAAGCAAAATAAAAGAATATGTGAAACTTTTTTTAAACTAACTCCCATATTTAACTTATAAAATTTTCTACCGACTGAAAAAAGATGTATGCATCTTTTTGATTCCATTGCCATGGATTTGATCCAAATAATAAATGTTCATGGCTAGAGGTAACGCAGTTATTTGGAGCGCAGCGTCTAAGTATAAAATCTAAAGAATATTTTAGAGAATTAGTGTAGTTATTTTCGAAATGATTATCTGGGACATTATAAGTCATACATTCAAGAAAGTATGATGGGGCTATTTTTGGGGTAAATATTTGTTGTTCTATCAATTGTTTCTTTATGTTCTTAAAAACTCGTATTAAACTTTTGTATTCAGTATTAGTTCTATTCTGGGAATTTTTGTTCTTACTATTTTCAATATGAATTTTAGGGAAGTTTATGATCTCTAAGTTTTCATTGGCAGTCCAAAACTTTATTCCTTCTTTAAAATTTCCTAACACTTGAGCATTTGGAGTATCATAATGTTGATATTGTAAACATGGCACAACATCTGCGTTAACACGATATTGGTTTTCTATGAGCTTAATACTTTTATTGCCAACCTCTACCGAACTATCGCCAAAATAAGCACTCATAGCATTTTTTACATCTCTGTAAAAATCATGCCAATAATATGTCGGAGCAAAAAAGCGTTTACTAAAACTTCCTCTATGATCTTGTATAAAATCTGATGCGTTATGACTAAAGGTAGAATTTAATTGCACCACAACATCTACATCGCTGTCCATACGAATATTGGTACTATTCGCGTAAGAGCCTTGCAAATAAACTTCATAATCTACTTTACTAAGAACATCGCTTTGCTCAAGAGCTTTGCGAATTTGTTGATAAGTGAATTGAATTTTTGTGCTGCTCGGTGCATTGCTCCATGTTTGTAGCTGTGGTTCGTTGATCGCCATATTAAAAATATTTATTAATCCATTCTAAAGAGAAAGAGGTAATAATTCTTATACCTTAATTCAAGGTATGACATTTAAAAAATTTTGATCAGACAAATTTTAGATAAAAAAAATTCTCCAAATCTCCGTTTTACGTTCACCGAATTTTGATCAGCAGTATCAAGGCTTTGCGCAACATCATCTACAAAAAAAACTCTCCAACTTTCTCCATTTCCAAAGAATTTCAACTACACCTTGCGCAACAAAAAGTTTGCAAATGGGGTCGCTTGCCTAGGAAGTGATTTTTAGTTTTATTTTAATGGAAATTTTTTTCGGTGTACTTCGCGCTAGAGCGGTGGGAGGTAACCGTTCTGAGAGTTCGAATCTCACTCGGTCAAAATTTGAAAATGCTCTGAAGCCTTATGGCTCTAAGCTCGGGGAGGTATGGCGGAGCATATGACATTCGAACTCTCGGTATATTTCACCCTTTACCCTTTCGCCACAATATCTGGAAACGAACTTCTAAGCGCCGCTTTTGTAACTTCTCTAATATCGCCAACCGCTAAATCGCCTAAAGTAAAAGGTCCGAATGAAACGCGGATTAGGCGGTTTACCTTTAATCCTAAATGTTCCATAACTTTTCTGATTTCGCGATTTTTGCCTTCTTCGAGCGAAATTTTTAACCAAGAATTTGAGTTTTTTTCAACTTCAACTTCAACTTTGATCGAGCCATATCTAATGCCTTCAACGGTAATTCCATTTTCTAATTTCTTTAATCTTTCGTGATTAACTTTTCCAAAAACGCGAGCGCGATATTTTCGGATCCATTTATTTTTTGGCAATTCCATGTAGCGTGCAAGTTCGCCGCTAGTGGACAAAAGCAAAAGCCCTTCGGTGTTAAAATCTAATCTTCCAACTGTCACCGTGCGCGGCATGTTTTTGGGTAATAAATCAAAAACAGTTTTGCGATTATGCGGATCTTTCGATGTTGTTAAAACTCCCTCCGGCTTGTGAAAAAGCCACAAACGAACTGGTTGTTTGGCGTTAATTAATTTGTCATCAATTTTAATTGAATGATCCGTAATAAAAGTTGCTGGGCTGGCAATAACCTCGCCATTAACTTTTACGCGACCTTCCAAAATCATTTCTTCCGCTTCTCTTCTCGAGCAATATCCAGCTTGGGCGATTACTTTTGCAATTCTGATTCCTTTTTCTTCAGCTTTTATTTCAGTCATTTTTTTATTTTTTTAAGATTACTTCGAATCTTTATATTTTTTTGCCGCTTCAACAAAAGCTACAAAGATTTTTTTATCGGCGTCAGTTACTTCAAATTCTGGATGCCATTGTACGCCAATGCAAAAAGGATGCCCTGGTTTTTCAACCGCTTCAATCACGCCATCAGTAGCTCGCGCTGCAACTCGCAATCCTTCACCAGGATTTTTTGCTGCCTGATGATGCGAAGAATTAGTTTTAATTTTTTCTTCGCCGACAATTGAAAAAAGTTTAGAATTTCTCTCAATTAAAATATCGTGATAAGGTATTTTATAGTCACTAAAACCCTCAATATGGCTTTGTTCGTGATCCATAAATTGTTCTTCATCAGGAATATGTTGAATCACTTTTCCGCCATGCAAAACATTAATTAATTGCATGCCGTTGCAAATTCCAAACAAAGGAATATTGGTTTTAATTGCTTTGCTTCCAAGTTCGTGTTCGAAGTTCTCGCGAACGTCGTTTAATTTCACAGTTGGGTGAATTTGTTTTTCGCCATAACGTTTTGGATGAATATCAAAATATCCTCCAACCACAACCAGACCGTCGAGAGAATCTAGATAAGAATCAATTAAATCATAATCATAAGTTAAAATAATTGCAGCTCCTCCGGCATTATTTATCATTTCAACATAATTAGCGCGCAATGCATAATAATTGCGGCTTGAATAGCCGTTCGGGCATCCATCTTTATAGTCCGGAACAATTCCAATTAATGGTCTAGTTGTTTTCATAAATCTCTATGAATTTTTACTTGAAATATTGATGCTGTTTTCAACAGCAGAAGCGAGCGCTGCAAGCCTTGCAATTAATGAGTAAATTGCAGGAATTTTATTTTTTTCCAATCCCAATTTTAATTGTGTTTCAGATAATTTTTCTAAATCAAAAAAGCTTGCACCCGCTGCGTTTAAACTGATTTTTTCGTCACGATTTTCATTAACCCGAAATAAGTTTCCCACAATTTCGCCGCCGATCATGTAAATCATTGGTTCGGCAATTTTATCATCAATACGATCTACAGTTTTAATTCCTTCTTGAACCATCACTTGTGTATTTTGAACGGCACCTTTGAGCATATTCATTTTATTGCGTTCTTTTTTATTTATCTCCAAAACTTCTGCACTAGAAAAAACCGGCCAAACCGCGATTCCGTAGGTTCCATTATCAGCTTTAATGTAGCAATAAGGCTCGTCTGAAATACCATATTGTTGATATTTTTCTTTTAAATCACTGATAATTTTATCAACATGCGCTGCTAAACATTCAAGGCCAGTTTGTTCTTTAAAATCCACTTTTTTGCATACGGCGTGAAAGGAAGAAATTAGCCAAGGATCAATTTCAATAATTTGTGCTAATTCAACAGCCAGTTGGTTATAAATATCAAAATGATGTGATTTGGTGCGTGAATGCCAGCCTAAATTTTCTGATGGAATAATTGGCGATGAAAGATTTTTGAGAATTTCAGAAATTCCGTCAGTTAAATCATTGTTTAGAACAATTAGATCTGGTTCAAAACCTTCTTTGCTGGCAATTTTATCGCCATTTTTTTGTAAAGGATGAACCGTGACAAAATGACCATTTTCTAGGTCAATTGTAGTTTTCTCAATTATTTCAGAAGATAAAGTTCCAATAATAACCTCTCTTTTAGAACTTAAAATTTCCTGCAAATAAAAAACATTTTCCAAATAACGCAAATTGCGGGTGTGACTTTCTGGTAAAATTAAAATCTTTTTTGCTTGAGGAAAATGTGCTGATAAAAAATTATCGGCGATAGATTTAGCTTTTTGCCTTGAAACATCAGAAAGGTTGTTAAATCCAGCTGGAAAGCAGTTTGTATCAACTGGTGCAATTTTTATTGCGCTGTGACGCAGATCAACTGAATTATAAAAAATTGGCGGATTTTCACGAAATTTTTTTGCAAAAAAATCTTCAATTTTTTGGTGATTTTCGTTGATTTTCTTTGAAAGAATTTCGGTGATTTTTTGCATTATGATTTTGATTATTTCTTTGTTTAAAACTCAAGCGAACTTCGTCGTAAAGACGGAGTGAAACTAAATATGTTTACAGTACATACTTCCAAATTTATCGTCCCGCCTTCACGACAGTGTTCACTCGAACTTGAGTATAAAAACTATCCAGTAAAATTTGCTGAGTAAGATTTTTTAGCTATAAGCAGATTTTTTGGCTCTTCAACTTCATATTCAAATTCACTTTTTTCTGCGAATTTTATCGCTTCTTCTTTGCTTTCAAAAACAAATCCTAATTGCGAAGAAGTGTTACTTGCCGAAACCCATCCAGTAACTGGGTTGATCGAGCGAATATTTTTCTCTTCAACTGGTTCCATTAACCATTTTTTTGTATTCCTTTTTCCTGATTGCATCGCCGATTTTGTCGGGCGAAAAATTTTTACTTTCATATTTAAATAAATTTTAAAAACCAACAGCAACGCCCTCTCTTCTGGGATCAGCGCCACCTTCGATTTTGTTTTTATCAATTGTAATTGTGTGAATTCCGCTGGTGATTTCGATTATTTTTGTTTTGTGACCCATTTTTTTTAGTTCGGGCTCTAATTTAATAATGTCCTGATTTTTTTCCAGTTCGATTACGTTGTTTAAAACCACAAATGTTGGAATGGAAATTGATTCTTGAGCATTAAGTCTAAAATCCAAATGATTGATGATGGTTTTGGCAACAAACTGAATAATTCTAGGTCCCCCCGGAGATCCAACAATCATGATTAATTTGTCTTTTTCATCAAAGACAAAAGTTGGTGACATTGAACTGCGCGGCTGTTTACCCGGCTCCAAACGATTCGCAACTAACTTGCCATTTTTTATCGGCTCAAAAGAAAAATCAGTTAGTTGATTGTTTAAAATAAATCCATCAACCGAAATTGCCGAACCAAAAAAATATTCAATCGAACTCGTCATTGAAACAGCATTTCCCTTAGCATCAATAACTGATAAATGAGTTGTGGAAGGAAGTTCAATAACTCGATTATTGATCACAGAATTTTGTTTATAGATAAATTTACCAGGTTCAATTTTATCAATTGCTTTATTTGGATCAATTAATTCAGCGCGTTTTGCCAAATAATCCTTATCTAACATTTTATGAATTGGAACATCTGTTGTGTCAGCTAAATATTGATTGCGATCGGCATAAGCCAAACGAGTTGCTTCGGAAATTAAGTGAATTGCTTCAACGGAATTTGGTTTAAATTTTGACAAATCAAAATTTTCTAAAATTCCCATAATTTGCAAAAGTGTCACGCCGCCGGCAGGTAATGGCATTGTACATACCTTGTATTTTTTGCGGTAAGTGTCGCACAGCAAATCACCGCTTTTGATTTGGTAATTTTTCAAATCATCAAAAGATAAATAACCGGCATTGATTTTTGAGTTTTGTACTGCGTTTGCAATATCATGCGCGATCTCTCCTTTGTAAAAGGGATCAATTCCTTCCTTTGAAATTATTCTCAGCGTTTTTGCCATTTTTGGATTGGTGATTTTATCGCCAGCTTTGAAGGCTTTGCCATTTTTATCGAGATAAATTTCAGCAGTTTCATTAAAATCTTTTAAGTAAGAAATATTTGACGATAAAATATGAAATCTATTGCTGGCGATAAAACCGTCATTAGCGATTTTTATTGCTGGTTGAAAAAGTTTTTCCCAAGATAATTTTCCATATTTTTTATGAGCTTCCGCCATTGCCATTAAAAGTCCGGGCGTTCCAACTGAAAGGCCGCCGCGCACTGCGTCATTAAAATCGCGGGGCTTGCCATTTTTATCTAAAAACATATCGCTTTTAGAATTTTTAGGCGCGGTTTCGCGTCCATTGAAATAAATGGTTTTACCGCTTTTTTTATCATAATAAAGAATGAAAGCGCCGCCGCCAATTCCAGAAGATTGTGGTTCAACAATATTTAAAACTAACTGCGCCGCAATTGCAGCATCAATGGCATTTCCGCCTTGCGCCATAATCTCAGAACCGGCGCGGCTTGCAATTTCATTGCCAGAAGAAATCATGAATTTTTTTCCCGCGACAACTTTTAAATCACGAAAACCAGAATCGGGTTCACCAATCCAAATGTCAGAAAGACTAAAGTTTGAGGCTTTGTGATTACAGGCTGCGAGCAATAAAAATGAACAAATTATAAAATATTTTTTCATGTTTTTTTGCGGAAAATTTTTAAAAAAGTGGCAAGAAAAATTAAGATACAACCCAGCCAAATTAAGTAAATGAATGGTTTAAAATAAACGCGTACGGCGTAATTTTCTTCTTCATCTTTATTTCCTATTACCAAATAAAGATCGCCAAAAAATCCATGTTTAATTGATGCTTCATTTGTTGTTTGTTCTGAGATTGGATAATAGCGCAATTGTGGTTTTAAATGGGCAATTTCATGATCATTTTTTGTGACTAAAAAATCACCTTGGCGGGAGATAAAATTTTTACCGGCAAAATATTCTACGTCTAAAAATTTGATTTCAAAATTGGCAATTTTTAGTGATTCATTTTTCTTAAGATTTATTTCTTTGGTGAGACCGAAAGACGAGGTAATTACAATGCCGACGATGATTATTGAAAAGCCAAAATGAGCTAAAGTCATTGCGATATTTTTGCTGGAAAAAACAGTGATTAGTGCAGAAAAAATTGCTAAAAATAAAATTAGGATTTGTAAAAAATCTGCAGATTTATGGTAGAAAAAAGTTAATGCGGTAATTGTGACTGCAGCCAGTAAAAGCAGTGAGATTTTGAGGTTTATAAATTTTTTTACAGTAGTTTTTTCTGAATAATTTAGCTGATTTGAAATCGCCAAAAAAATCAAAAATGGTGTAATTAAAAAACCAAAAATTTTATTATAATATTCAGGTCCAATTGAAATAAATTCATCGAAAATTCCGCGCGAAAAAATTGGGTAAATTGTGCCAAGAAGCACCACAAATAAAGCGACAATCAGAAAATAATTATTGAGTAAAATTGAGCCTATTTTTGACCAGAGGAAAATTTTATTTTGTTCACTTTTTAAGCGCGGAATTTTAGCGCCAAGAATTAAAAGTCCGGCGCCGCCGATTAAGAAAATTAATCCGATAACAAAAAATCCGCGCTTGGCATCAATGGCGAAAGAATGAACTGAAGTTAACACGCCGGAGCGCACTAAAAAAAGACCGAGCAGGCATAAAATGAAAGTTAGAATTGCTAAAAATGCCGTCCAGATTTTGAAAATTTCTTTTTTTTCTAAAAGTTTTAAACAGTGAATTAATGCAGTTGCAGCAATCCAAGGCATGAGTGAAATATTTTCTACTGGATCCCAAAACCAATAGCCGCCCCAACCAAGTTCGCGATAAGCCCACCAAGCGCCGAGCCCAATTCCGAAAGTTAAAAAACCGTAAGAAAAAAATAGCCAGCCTTTCAAATGTTGAGCGAATTTTTTATCGATTCTTTCGGATAAAAGTCCGGCGATGGCGAAAGAAAAAATTAAAGAAAATCCGATATAGCCAGTGTAAAGCATTGGTGGATGTAGCGCGAGACCGATATCTTGCAAAAGAGGATTTAAGCCTAAACCAACTTCGGGAGTTGGAAAAATTCTCTCAAAAGGATTGGAAGTAAAAGCGGTGAAAGCAGCAAGTAGGGCGATGATTGAGGATTGCGCGGAAGAAATAATAACTTTTCTCTGAGCATCAATTTTGCTTAAAAAAGCAAAACCAAAACTGTAAGCAGAAAGTATGGAAATCAGCAGCAGCATTGAGCCCTCGTGATTGCCCCAACTGCCAGAAATTTTATAGATTAATGGTTTTAAATGATGAGAGTTTTGGTAAACGTTGGCGACGGAATAATCAGAAATTATGAAAGAATAAATTAAGCAAAGTTGTGAAATTGCAGCGGCGACAAAGCTTAGGGCGGTTAGATAAAAAGAGATTTTTTCTAATTCTAAAAATTTTGTTGGGGTTTTTTTGCGCAAAGAAACGAAGTTGAAAACCGGCAAAAAAATGCTGATTGAAAGTACTAATAATAAAAGTGCAAAACCGATGATTGGCGACATATATATAAAATTTTAGGACGAACCAAACCTTAAACTCTTTCTGAAATAAATTTTGTCACCGCTTCATAATTGTTCTCCAGAACTTCAAATTTTTCTTCGTTTTTAAATAAATCTTTCAAGAAATTTGGCAAAGTAGGATTTGGAACTCCTGCGGCAATAACCGAGTCTGGAAATTTTGCTGGATGCGCCGTTGCGAGAGAAACTACAAACTCACCTTGATAATTTTTACTTTTGATAAATTCTTCTCCAGCATAAATGCCAATAGCACTATGAGGATCAAGGATTTCACCAGTTTTTTCAAAATATTTTTTTATGGTTTTTTTAGTGGTTTCGTCATCAACAGTAAAAGATTCAAATTCATTTTGAATACTTTTCAAAACATCATCTGAAACTTTCAAACTGCCGCTGCGCTCAAAATCAGTCATTAATTTTGGCATTTTTGCTTCTGATTTTTTGGCGTGATGGGCATCAAAAAGCAATCTTTCAAAATTGCTTGAAACCTGAATATTCATGCTCGGAGAAATGGTTTCGATCATTTGTGCTTTACTATAATTATTTTCACGAATGAAGCGATTTAGAATGTCGTTTGAGTTGGTTGCGACAACAAGTTTGTTAATATTTAAACCCATTCTTTTGGCTAAAAATCCAGCATAAACATCGCCGAAATTTCCGCTTGGAACTGAAAATGAAATTGGATTTTTTTCTTCAACCCCAAGACGTAGCGCGGCATAAAAATAATAAACAATTTGCGCCATGATGCGGGCGAAATTAATTGAATTTACTGCCACCATTTTTTTGCCCTTCAAAAATTTGTCGCCGCTATTTTCTGCTGCAAACATTTTTTTTACCATTGATTGACAATCATCAAAATTTCCTTTTACCGCAATGTTGAAAACATTATCGGCTAAAACCGTGGTCATTTGTTTTCTTTGAACTTCAGAAACTTTTTCATGCGGATGTAAAATAAAAATTTGGGCATTTTTCGATGCTTTGCAGCCTTGAATTGCAGCTGATCCAGTGTCGCCAGAAGTAGCTCCAATTATGACGATTTTTTCATTTCTTTTGGTTAAAAAATAATCGAGTAAATTTCCTAAAAATTGCAAAGCAAAATCCTTAAAAGCCAAAGTTGGACCGTGAAAAAGTTCCAATAAAAATTCATTATGGCTTAATTGTTTTAATGGCGCGATGGCGCTGTGAGAAAAATTTTTGTAAGATTTTTTGATGATTTTTTTGTAAGTGTTGGCATCCATTTCATTATCAACGAAATATCTAGTAACCTCGAAAAATAATTCTTCATAATTCATTTTTTTCATTTTTGTGATATCGTTTTTGCTAAATGTCGGCAAAAATTCTGGCACGTAAAGGCCGCCGTCTGATGCTAAGCCTTGAAGAACAACTTCTTCAAAAGAAAGGCGCGGCGCTGCAAGGCGGGTCGAAATAAATTTCATGAGAGCAATTATTTGATTTTTGTAAGGAGGTTTCGTAAGTTAATTTATATTTTTTAAGTCCAACCAATAAACAAGTCAATGTCAGCGCAATCATACCAAGATCAGGACAAGCTAGATTACTTATACCGCAGCGGTGTTGGCATTGTGCTGATTAATAAGAAGAAGGAAATTTTTGTTGGCAAAAGAATTGACAATCATTCTGATGCTTGGCAAATGCCGCAAGGTGGACTTGACGCTGGCGAAACCGAAGATGAGGCGATGATTCGCGAATTGAAAGAAGAAACCGGAATTGATTATTTTAATATAAAAATAATCAAAAAAAGCGAAGTCCATCTTTATTACAATTTACCTTATAAATTGCAGAAAAAATTCTGGGGCGGAAAATATTTAGGTCAGAAACAAAGATGGTATTTGGCTGAGTTTACGGGAGATGAAGCTGCAATTAATATTCAAACTGAAAATCCGGAATTTTCGGATTGGAAATGGATTTCGCGCTCTGAAATTACAGGCGCAATTGTTGCTTTTAAACGCGATCTTTACGAAGACGTGATTAAAGAATTTTCGGAATATTTATAAATAAAATGCCTGCTGAAATAAATTTTTACCAAGTTGATGAAACTATCATAAGGTCGCTTGCCCCATTGCTATTGAAGGTTTTGGATGAGAAGAAAAAAGCTTTAGTTTTTTGCGAAAATCCAACTCAAATCAAAGAAATTGATGGCGCGCTTTGGACTTACGGACGCAATAAATTTATTCCTCATGTGACGATTGAAGATAAGGAGTTCGTAATGGAACGTCAGCCAATTTTGATTACGAATCGTGAAGAAAATTCAAACAAAGCTGATTATTTAGTTTTTTTAGATGCGCCATCAGATGGCTTTGTACAAGAGTTTGCTAGGGTTTTTTATTTCTTTGAAGAAGCAGGATTAGAAAATGCCAAGAAAATTGCAAAAAAAATTAAACCAACAAATTCTTATAAAAAAGAAGATGGAAAGTGGATTAAGAGCTCTCTTTAAAAAGACGATTAAAAAAGATTTAAGACAGGCTCTAAGCATGATTCAGGTTTATTTTCCAATAAATATTGCCTCAACCTTCTCTTCTTTTTTATCAATTTCATCCATCAGTAAAAACTCAATTACGCCTCGCCCTTCTTCATTTCCTTCCATAAAAATTTTAGGCATAGTCACATAAACTTTAAACGTCGCAACTGAATCGGGAGCAACTTCCATGTGATCTGGTTCAACATTTTGTATTTTTAAAAATGCATCTTTCGGTGCATTAATTTTTAGACTAAAAATCTTATTTTCATGAGTTTTATTCATGAGCTTTAACGTATAACCATTGCGAATTGAGCCGTCAGAAAGAGTTACAAAAATCGGGTTACGATCAGGCAGAATAGAGGTTTCAAGAGTTGGCTTTAAAATCAGGCTGCGCAGCATTATCGCTGAAACTAAAATTAAAATTGTGGCATAAAGAAAGGTGCGCGGTTGCAAAATTTTAAATTTTTTCTGCGGAATCGGATCCAGTAAATGATTCATAGTGTCATAACGAATAAGACCTTTTGGCAAGCCAATTTTTTCCATCACATTGTCGCAGGCGTCAACGCAAAGTCCGCAGGCAATACATTCCATTTGCAACCCATTTCGAATATCGATGCCGGTAGGGCAAACGACTACGCATTGTTTGCAATCAATACAATCGCCGCGATTTTTAAAATCTTCGCCTTGCTTCATTTTACCACGCGGTTCGCCGCGTTTTTCGTCGTAAGTAATAATGAGGGTATTTTTATCAAACATGGCAGATTGAAAGCGTGCGTAAGGACACATGTATGTACAAACATGTTCGCGTGCAAAACCTGCCATAACATAAGTGGCGCCGCCAATTCCTAAGATCCAACCCAAGGCATCCCAAGTTATTTGACCATGAAAAAGATTTTTTGTTAATGTAAATGAATCGGTAAAATAACTAACAAAAGCATAGCCGGTAAGGAGTGAAACTATTATCCAGCTGCTGTGAGTTAAAAATTTACGCCAGAATTTTTTGAAGTTTTTTTTGCGATCAAGTAAAATACGATCATTGCGGTCGCCCTGAAATAAACGCTCCAGAGCGATAAAAATATCAGTCCAAACAGTTTGAAAACAAGCATAACCACACCAGATTCTGCCAAAAAGTGAAGTTACAAAAAATAATGCAACGGCAGCAAGAATAAGGATTCCAGCTAAATAATAAACTTCCTGCGGCCAGATTTCGATGCCAAAAAAATAAGCCTTTCCATCCGAAAAATCGATAAGAATTGCTTGATTTGAAGCCCCACCAGCGCGTTCAAAGCGCAAAAAGGGAGAGAAAAAATAAATGCTTAAAAACACACTATTTAAAATCCATTTTAGACGACGAAAACGTCCTTTAACTTTTTGGGGATAAAGACGTTTTTTTGCTTCAAAAAGAGGACCTGACATTGGAAATGCTTTGAATTTTTTAAAGGTAAGTTAAGAAGATAAACTAATTAATCTTTTTTAAATACCTGTAAATTTTTTCATGAACCAAATTGCAATCAAAATGCTGATGGGAGATCGCGCCAAATATTTGGGCCTGATTTTTGGTATTATGTTTGCGACACTTTTAATGGCGCAACAAATGTCGCTGTTTATCGGAATTATGAGTCGAACTTATGCCACGATTGACGAAACCAATGAAGTTGATATTTGGGTTATGGATAAAAAAGTGCAATATTTAGACGGCGTTGAACCACTTCCCGATATTGCTTTAGCAAAGGTTAGAAGCGTTGAAGGTGTAAAATGGGCGGTTCCGATACATAAAGGAAATTTGGTGGTGAAAGTTAATGGCAGCCTGCAAACTGTTGGTTTGGTTGGTGTTGATGATGTTTCTTTTGTCGGCGCACCGCGTAAAATGGTGATGGGAAATTTGGAAGATTTAAAAATAAAAAATGCTGTAATAGTCGACCGTTTGGGCTACAGCTACATTTGGCCCGACGAGCCTTATAAAATCGGTCGCGAATTTGAAGCTAACGATCAAAGAATGTTTTTGGTTGGAATTTGTGACTCAACGCCAAATTTTGCTTCTCCCGTTATAATGTATGCACGCTACTCCGAAGCAATTCAATACACTGGACAATCGCGAAATAAAATGTCTTTCGTAGTTGCAAAAGCGCAAGATGGTTTTGATCCAAAGCAAGTCGCGGAGCGCATTAGCAAAGAAACCAATTTAAAAGCACAAACTTGGAAAGAATTTTCTGATGCAACAATGAATTATTATTTAACTCACACCGGAATTGCGATTAATTTTGGAATTACAGTTTTGCTTGGCTTCATAATTGGCGCGGTTATTTCGGGGCAAACTTTTTATATTTTTATTGTTGAGAATTTAAAACAATTCGCCGCGTTAAAAGCAATTGGCGTGACTAATAATAAAATTTTAAAAATGGTTTTAACTCAAGCAGCTGTTGTTGGATCAATTGGTTTTGCGATCGGAATTGGATTGACTTCAATTTTTTTTAAAAAAGTTTCTGGCGGCGCCAGTGCTTTCAAAGGATTTTTCTTGCCATGGCAAGTTGTTTTGGGCGTGGCTTTGGCGGTTGTTTTAATTATGTTTATTTCCAGTTTTATCAGCATCAGAAAAGTTTTTGTTACTGATCCAGCAATTGTTTTTAGAGGGTGATTTGTGAATAAAAAAATCTCCATCGAAACCAAAAATATCAGCAAAGATTTTCAAATTGGTGAACAAAAAATGCGCGTGCTTTTTGATATTAATTTAAAAATTTATGCTGGCGAAATCACGATGCTTGTAGGTCCGTCGGGATGCGGAAAAACTACGTTAATTTCAATTATCAGCGGAATTTTAAGTCAAACCGAAGGCGAAGTAATTATTAATAATGAAATAATTACAAATCTTGCCGATGAAAAAAAAGTCAATTTTCGTCGCAAAAATTTAGGATTTATTTTTCAGCAATATAATCTTTTACCAGCTTTAACTGCCGCAGAAAATGCAGCAATTACCCTAATCGCTGACGATATGGAAATTTCGAAAGCCTGCAAAAAATCAGCCGCAATTTTGCGCGAAATCGACATGGAAAATCATATCGAAAAGTTGCCATCACAACTTTCTGGTGGTCAACAGCAGCGCGTTGCAATTGCGCGCGCTTTGGTTCATGAGCCGTCAATAATTATTTGCGATGAACCAACATCAGCGCTTGATGCAGCAACTGGTCAGAAAGTAATGGAAATTTTGCGCGATAATGCCTTAAAAAGCGGTCGCGCTGTAATTATTGTGACTCACGACGATCGTATTTTTAAATTCGCTAACCGCATTATTAAAATGGAAGATGGAAGAATTGTAGAAAACTAGAATCTATTGCGGATGCGCCGATTTACTAGGCGCGCAGCAATTCAAAATCAACCTAAATTCAAACGAAGTTCGAATTTAAATTAGCATATATGATAAATGAAAAAATTAAAAATTTGACAAAACAAAAACATTTCGTTTTGAAAATTGTTTTGCCTGCAATTGCGGCGCTAATGTTTTTAAGTGCGATTATTGGATTATTCCAAAATCCAAAACGTCAAAATCTTGAGCCACAAAATCCCTTAACAATTTCAGCTTACGCGCACAGTGTTTCTGGGCTTGGAGTTGCTGAACCGCAAAGTGAATCAATTGCAATTGGCACCAATATTTCAGGAATTGTTTCGGAAATTTATGTCAAAGCCGGAGATAAAGTTAAAAAAGGCGACAAGCTTTTCACCGTTGATGATCGCGAGGTTAAAGCTAATCTAGATTTAAAAATGGCAGAATTTAAAGCCGCAGAATTTGATGCTGAAGAAAAGCGTCAGGAATTTAAAATGTATAAAAATATTGATGATGAACGCGTTTATAGTCGTGATGAATTTAACAAAAAAAGAATCGCCGCCGGAATATTTGAGCAAAGAGCAAAACAGGCAAAAGCAGAAATGAAAATGGCAAAAATTATGGTTGATAAATCGACCGTAAAAGCGCCAATAAAAGCCGAAATTTTAAAAGTTGATATTCGTCCCGGCGAATTTGCGCAAGGTGGCGCGCTGGCAAAATCATTGATGATTATTGGAGATTTATCCTTGATGCATGTGCGTGTTGAAATTGATGAATCTGATGCACATCGCGTAAATCCAAATCGTCCGGCGACGGCGTTTTTGCGAGGTCAGCCAACATTTAAAATCCCGTTAAAATTTGTGAGAATTGAGCCTTATATTGTGCCAAAAGTTTCATTAAGTGGCGACAATGCTGAAAAAATTGATACACGAGTTTTGCAAGCGATTTATAGTTTTGAAAATAATTTCGAATCTAAAATTCTGGTTGGTCAACAACTGGATGTTTATATTGAGTCGAAATAAGTTTTTTAAATCATTGAAGCAAGATATTGAGGAAAACAAACAAAATTTAATGAAATATTTTTTCTTACTAACATTCCTATTTTTCACCAATTGTCGTTATCTTCCGCCAATTGGTGAAAAATATAAAAAGCCCGAAACTAAAATGCCTGCGGCTTGGAACAGCGTTAAAAAAGATGAAAATTCAGAATTTGGTGAAATTGAAAAAAACTGGTGGGAAAATTTTCAAGATCCGGTTTTAAACAAAGTTATTGAGCAGGCGGTAAAAAATAATCACGATTTTAAAATTGCCCAAAGCCGCATGGTTGAAGCGCGCGCAAATGTGACAGCTGCAACTTCGGAATTAGCTCCAAAAGTTAATGCAACCGCTTCAGCAGCTAGAAAAAATAATTATATATTTCCTTTTGCGCCCAATACTCACAACATTTTTAATTTATTCACCGCTGGTTTTGATGCTAGCTGGGAGCTTGATTTATTTGGTGCAAATTATCGCTCCAAACAATCAGCAAAAGCTTTGCTTGAAGCATCTGATGAAGCAAAAAATTATATTTTAATTTCCCTGATTGCGGAAGTTGTAAAAAATTATTCCGATTTACGCGCTGCTCAAAATGAATTATTTTTACAAAAACAAATTGATGCCGCGCGTGTTACAATTCTCGAATTAAATGAATCAAAAAAATCTGTCGGCTTGCTTGGTGATATTGATTTAGGCCCGATAAAAATCGCGATGTTGGATAGTAAATCCGATCTTTTTGAATCGGAAGCGCGAGTTGCAATTGCCTTATATAATTTGGAATTTTTGCTCGGAAAAAGACCAGGCGAAATGAAGAATTTTTTTGGTGAAATCGGTGAAGTTCCAATTTTACGCCAAGGCGTGATTATTGATGCACCAGTTTCGCTTTTAAGAAATAGACCCGATATTAAGCAGGCAGAACGTGAATTTGCATCGGCAACGGAAATGGAAAGTTATTCGATAGCGCGAATATTTCCAAAAATTTCTTTGAGCGGATTTTTTGGATTTTATAATACAAAAACGCAAAATTTATTTCAATCTTCAAGCCGTGTTTTTGCTGTCGATTCACAAATTACAATGCCGATTTTAGATTTTGGCGGAATTTTTGCGGGCATGAAAATTGCCAATGAAAGAAAAAAACAGGCTTTAATAGCTTATGAAAAAAAAATTAACAAAGCTTTGCTCGATGTTGAGTCTTCGATGATTAGTTTTGTCAAAGAAAGCCAAAAATTTGACCTTGTAATGCAAAGTAGAAACGTTCAAAAAATGATGCATAAACTGAATTACAAGCGCCAAAATAGTGGCTTAATGGCGCAAGTTGAATATTTGCAATCGCAACTTAATTTTTTGCAATCGGAAAAAAAATTAAACTCAGAAAGATTAGAGTTTGCTAAAAAAACAGTAGCACTTTATAAATCTCTGGGTGGTGGTTGGGAAGTTTTTTTAAACTCCCAAAAAAAATGATTTGACAAAAAGACTTTGGAAAATAAGTTGCGCGACCCTTTTTAAAGCTGATCACATATTTTAAATCTTTATGTTTGCAATTATCGAAACTGGCGGGAAGCAATATCGCGTCCAAGCCAATGAAAAAATCATTGTTGAAAAACTTATCGGCGAAGCCGGTTCTAAAGTTACAATCGACAAAGTTTTGTTAGTAAAATCTGAACAAGGAGATGTAAGTTTTGGCAGTCCTCTAGTTAGTGGTGCTAAGGTTGAAGCTGAAATCGTTAAAACTTTTAAAAACGATAAAGTTATCATTTTCAAAAAAAGAAGAAGACAAAATTCGCGTAGAAAACAAGGTCATCGTCAACAACAAACTTTGTTAAAAATTTTATCGATCAAAGGCTAATTGCTTTTGAGAATTTAAGTGTGAAAGCAGGCTTCAAGTTGTCTGCGAGTAGTGTAATTTAATATTAGGAGAGCCATGGCAACGAAGAAAGCTGGTGGTAGTTCGAGAAACGGTCGTGATTCGGCAGGTAGAAGATTAGGCGTTAAAAAATATGGTGGTCAAGCAGTTATTCCGGGCAACATTATTGTTCGTCAAAGAGGAACAAAATGGCATCCGGGTAAAAACGTAGGAATTGGCAAAGATCACACAATTTTTGCTAAAATCGAAGGAACAGTAGTTTTTGTTAAATCTTCAAGAAATAACAGAATCTCAATCGACGTTGTTGCAGCTGCTGCTGCAAACTAGATAAATTAATCCGGCATTTGCTGGATTTTATGCGGACGTGGCGAAATTGGCAGACGCACTAGACTTAGGATCTAGCGCCTCACGGCATGTGGGTTCAAGTCCCTCCGTCCGCACCAGACTTCGCTCTTGTGAGCTACGCTTGGGCATCTAGACTTGTCCTAGAACTGTCCAGCCTAGATTGCTAGAGCGAAGCCTGCCTCGCCATAGCCCGAAGGACGACGAAGGGCCGCCCCAACAAACTCGAATAAAAAAAATACCCAACCCAAAAAAGTTTTAAAATTTCACCCGATTTTCAAATTCCGTGATAAAAAAACTGCATTAAATTTCGAACAATATTTAAAATCTCATTGCAGAAGATCTTTTCCCCAAAAAGCATTTTTAATATTTTTTTCCCAACAAATTTTCGCAATTCTATCCCTCAAAAAAAATACAAAAAACCCAAACGATTTAATTGCTATTTTTCACTCCTTCTTCTTAAATTGGTGCCTCATTTTTTCGATTACAAAAAATCACGAAATTTAACTAATCCGTACTTGCTGCGGACTCACTTTAACTTATACATATCAAGGCTATCCAATGGAAGTACAAATCAAAAATACTTACGACAAGAAATTAAAAAAAGAATTTCAAGTTACCATTCCTTATCAATTAATTGACGCTAAAGTTGGCGATTATATTGAAAAAGTTCGTGGTAATTTTTCACTTAAAGGTTTCCGCAAAGGACAAGTTCCTCTGGAGGTTATCAAAGAAAAATATGGTCAATCAATTATGGCTGATGAATCAGATAAAATCATCAACGATACCATCAAAAAAATCGTTACCGACAATAACATAAAATTGGCTTTATCTCCAAAAATAGACATCAAAAATTTTAAACAAGGTCAAAACGTTGAGCTTACAGCTACAATGGAAATTTACCCACAACTCCCTGAAATTGAATTTAACAAAGTTAAAGTTACCAAAAGAGATGCTGAAATTTCAGAGGCTGACTTAGATGAATCGCTAAAAAAACTATTAAAATTTTATTGTAAATGGAACGCCAAAGATGCTTCATATAAAGCAAAATTAGGCGATTCAGTTAACATCGATTATGTTGGTAAAATCGACAAAAAAGAATTTGAAGGTGGTGCTGCAAAAGGTTATCAGTTAGAGCTTGGCAGCAAAAGCTTCATCGATGATTTTGAAGAGCAATTAGTTGGTAAAAAAGGGGGCGATGAAACTCGTGTAAAAGTGAAATTTCCTAAAGAATATCATAACGAAGAATTTGCAGGAAAAGCTGCAGAATTTGATGTAAAAATTAATGAAGTTTTAACTGCCGAAATGCCGGAAATTAATGATGAATTCATTAAAAATAATTTCGGTTTGGAAAATAAAGCCAAGCTTGAAGAAGCGGTTAAAAAGCAAATTGATGACAATTATAAAGGCATTGAACGCAACTTATTCAAAAAAGAACTATTCGATTTCTTAAACAAAAAATATGATTTCGAATTGCCAGCAGGTTTGATTGAAGAACAAGTTAATAATCTTTGGGCTGAAATTGAAGAAGAGTTAAAAACCAATCCAAATAAATTCAAAAACGACAAAGAAAAAGAAAAAGCCAAAGATAAAAAACGCGAAATTGCCCAACGCATGATCCGTTGTGGCATGGTTTTGTCTGAAGTTGCGCAAAAAAATAAAATCGAAGTTACTAACGATGACATTAATCAAGAAATTGGTAAAATTCTGGCTCGTTTTCCAAATCAGGAAAAAGCGGTTTTGGAATATTATCAAAAAAATTCCGGTGCAGTTCAGCAGCTTCGGGGTTCAATTATCGAGGAAAAAGCGGTTGATTTTATTTTGAATCAACCGGGAATTGAGAGAAAGAAAATTTCTTTAAAGGAATTGGACAAACTTTGGCAAAAAGCCAGCGAAGTTGAATAGACTTTGCAAAAATGCTTCGCTACTTCAAAAAGCGAAGCAAGCACCAAAAATTTAAACAAAATCTTAATTAAAATTTTATGACTCACTTTTTAGACGCATTAAAACTGATTACTTTTGCCATTCACAAGGAAGGCTATAAATTTATCGTAATTTTCGCTTTGATAACTGCGCTTTTAGCCATGCTTAGCAATACTTTGGGACTCATCGGTCTGGTTGCAACTTTATGGTGTGTATTTTTCTTTCGCGATCCTGAAAGAGTTATTCCTGTTGAAGAAAATATCATTATCAGCCCGGCCGACGGCGTTGTAACTCGCGTTGAATTTGGTGTTGAAGCGCCAGATGATTTGGGTTATGGCAAGCAAAAATTTAACAAAATTACTGTTTTCTTAAATGTATTTAACGTTCACGTAAACCGCGTACCAGTTAGCGGAACCGTTACTAAGGTTAGTTACAAACCAGGAAAATTTTTAAGTGCTAATGCTGATGAAGCTAGTGCTGAAAATGAAAGAAATTCAGTTGTAGTAAAAACCGCGAAAGGCACAGAAATTATTTTTGTGCAAATTGCCGGTTTAGTTGCACGTCGTATCATTTCTGATATCAAGGAAGGTCAAGAAGTTAAAATGGGCGATCGTTACGGAATTATCCGTTTTGGAAGTCGTGCTGACATTTTCTTGCCGGAAGATATGACAATCAAAGCTCTTGTAGGTCAAACCATGATTGGCGGTGAAACTATTATCGCGAAATTGAACTAAATTTAAAAAAACATGCGTTCTTTAAATATTGCAAAACTGGCTTCAAAACGTGAAGAAGCCAGAGTAGGCGGCGGTCAAAAGAGAATCGACGTTCAACATTCCAAAGGAAAATTAACTGCGCGCGAAAGAATTGAGGTTTTACTCGACCCAGATTCGTTCGAAGAATATGGTCTTTATGTTGAGCACCGTTGTTCTGATTTTGATATGGAAGATAAAAAACATCCGGGCGACGGCGTTGTCACCGGACAAGGCACAATCAATGGCCGCCTAGTTTTTGTTTATAGCCAAGATTTCACCGTTATGGGCGGATCTTTGGGTGAGGCACATGCTAAAAAAATCTGTCAGGTTTTAGATCGGGCAGTTCAAGTTGGTGCTCCCGTAATCGGCATTAACGATTCAGGTGGAGCCCGTATTCAAGAAGGTGTAGATTCTCTTGGTGGTTACGGAGAAATCTTCCAACGCAATATCGATGCCAGCGGCGTTGTTCCGCAAATTTCTTTAATTATGGGACCATGCGCCGGCGGTGCAGTTTATTCGCCAGCTCTAACTGATTTTACGATCATGGTTGAAAATTCTTCCTACATGTTTGTAACCGGTCCAGACGTAGTTAAAACCGTTACTCACGAAACCGTTACTCAAGAAGATTTAGGTGGAGCTTCAATTCACGGCAGTAAAAGTGGCGTTGCTCATTTGACTTTTAAAAGCGACATTGAAGCGCTTTTACAAACTCGTCGTTTAATCAATTTCTTGCCACTTTCTAACCAAAAAGCGACTCCACAAATTCCAACTTCTGATGAAGCGGATCGCGTTGATATTTCTTTAAACACTTTGATTCCAGAAAATGCCAATTTGCCATACGACATGTCGGAGCTTGTTGAAAAAATTCTCGATGAAGGTGATTTCTACGAAATTCAACCTAATTATGCTAAAAATATCATGGTTGGTTTTGGCCGTTTGGAAGGCGAAACAATTGGGGTTGTAGCCAATCAACCAATGCATTTGGCAGGTTGTCTTGATATTAAAGCCTCTGAAAAAGCGGCGCGTTTCATTCGTTTTTGTGATGCTTTTAATATTCCTCTTTTAACTTTCGTTGACGTTCCGGGATTCTTGCCGGGTACCGATCAAGAGCATGCCGGAATTATTAAACATGGCGCAAAATTGCTTTACGCTTATGGCGAAGCAACAGTTCCAAAAATCACAGTTGTAACTCGCAAAGCCTACGGCGGCGCTTATATTGTAATGAATTCAAAACATTTGCGCGGTGACGTAAACTATGCTTGGGCTAACGCCGAAATCGCGGTTATGGGGCCAGAAGGCGCGGTTGAAATCATTTTCCGTGAAGATGCCAAAAATCCGGAAAGCAAAGCCAAAAGAGTTGCTGAATATCGTGAAAAATTTGCTTCACCTTTTGTGGCGGCTTCACGCGGATTTATTGATGAAGTTATTCGTCCCCAAAACACCAGAAAAAGAATTTGTGCCTCACTGCAAATTTTGAAAAATAAAAAAGTTCAAAAGCCTTGGAAAAAACACGATAATCTTCCTTTGTAAATATTTAGAATAAAAAATTCCGTTATCCTCGGTCATTTTTGAACCAAGGATAACGGACTTTTTTTAATAGATTTTTACTTTGCTATAGCATTTTTTGCCACCATCTTTTTCTTGAACTTTATTCCCGTAGAAGTTGTATTTATCTGATTAATTAAAATCAGAGATATATGCCGGAAAAAATTAAGAATGAACCATCGCAACTCACAGCATTTGCCAATACTTTTGCTGCTTTAGGATTGTCAGCACTCTTGCAACCAGTAATTACGAGCTTCATTCAAATTGGAGTAAAAGTAGCAGGCGAAGGCAAAACTTATCCCACCGCTTTCAAAGAGCTTAGATATAATACTCCAATTAGTGATTTAATAGAAAGTGCCAAAAAAACTTATAAAAGAAGAGGAGTTGCCTCTATTACTCCGGCAATGTTTTCTCAAGATGTAGCTGACAGATTTGAATTAACTAAGATGCAATTATTAGGTTTTAATACTGCTCTAGAAACTATTATTTCCTCAACTGTTTTTCCGGAAGCACTAGAAAGATATCGAGGAAAAATTGGAGATAATTCAGCAAATTGGAAAGTTTTTTGCGATAATCGTACGGCACAATTTATGACCTTAGGCTTGAGAAATGCTTCATTTGTTGGCGCGATTTTGTCGAATGATATCGGAAAAAGCTTGGTGTATGATAACAAAGATCGTTTAGCAGAATATGGAATCAGCAAAGATAATGCTGAAAATGCTTTAACAATAGCTCTGCGCCTTACATTCGCTGGTTTAACTTCACCATTTGATAGAATATTTACGCAACTAAGCTCCGGAAAACAAACTGCTCAAGAAGTTGGTAAAGAAGTTTTTAAGGATTTGGCTAAAGGGAATTTACCAAAATTATGTGCCGGATTATGCGCAAGAACGGCGCTGGTTTTTACTACATCCTCAACAATTGCTATGGGTAAAAAACTTGGACCATTATTGGTAGAAGCTTTGGAAGAAAATGAGGTTTTTAAATCAATATTTAGCGGTGAGGCTTCTAGAAGTTTAACTAAGAAAAAAATTGATGAAACAGCGGATCTTATTTCAAAAGATGATTTTGGGCTTGTTGGAGGTTCTAACAGCAAGGTGAGAAAAAGTTCTGAGAATTGTGCTAAGTCTATTCAAGAGATAATCCGATTGTCTGAGTCTCCAGCTCCAACACCTTCAGCAGAAAAAACTATAAAATTATCTGAAGCAGAAAAAAGCAAAGGGCGTGATGATTAACCACTATTAATCATCCTCAAACAATCATCATAACTAAAAAGTCGCAGCAGGTCGCGGTGTTTTTTGCTTTGCAGTTTTTGATCGTGATGCAAAATTAATTCGGCATTTTTATGAGCGACTTTCAATAAATCAGTATCGAAAGTTAAATCGGCAATTTTAAATTCGGGAAAACCACTTTGTTTGGTGCCAAGCAAATCGCCGCTTCCGCGGATTTTTAAATCTTCTTCAGCAATAAAAAATCCATCATTTGATTCGCGTAAAATGCCCAATCTTTTGCGGCCATTTACACCAAATTTTTCGCCATAAAGCAAAATACAAAAAGATTTTTTATCTGATCTGCCAACGCGACCACGAAGCTGATGAAGTTGCGAAAGTCCGAAATTTTCGGAATTTTCAATTAAAATTACCGTTGCTTCAGGAACATCAATCCCAACTTCAATCACGGTAGTTGAAACCAATATTTTCAAGCTTCCATCGCGTTTAGAAAATTCATTCATTACTTTTTCTTTTTCACTTTCTTTCATTTTTCCGTGAAGCAGTGCGATATTTTCGGCGCCGAAAATTTCTGATAATTCGCTAAATTTTTGTTTGGCGCTAACTAACTGAACTTCTTCAGATTCTTCAATTGCTGGGCAAATCCAATAAATTTTTTCACCGCGCACAACCGCGCGCTTTATGGATTGATAAACATCAGTAATTTTTTTTGCTGACATTACCAGAGTTTCAATTGGTTGGCGATTTTTTGGTTTTTCATTCAAAATTGAAATATCCATGTCGCCATATAAACCCATCATGAGGCTGCGCGGAATCGGCGTTGCGCTCATTAGTAAAACATCAACATCTTGACCTTTTTCAACTAATTTTAAACGTTGTATTACACCAAAACGATGTTGTTCATCGATAATTGCTAGACCCAATTTTTTAAATTTTACATCATCTTCTAAAACTGCATGAGTGCTGATTAAAATGTCAATTTTTCCCTCGATTAAATCAGCAAGAATTTTAGCTTTTTGTTTTTTTGTATTAGCAGAAGTAAGAAGTTCAATTTTGATTTCACTGCCTTCCAAAAGTTTGCGAAAATAAGCCAAATGCTGTTTTGCTAAAACTGTTGTTGGCGCAATTACACAAGTTTGTTTTTCTTGTGAAATGCTATTAAGGCAAGTGGCAATTGCCACCACGGTTTTTCCACTTCCAACATCGCCTTGCAAAAGTCGCAGCATTTTTTTATCAGAATTGATTTCTGCAGAAATTTCTTGAATAGCTTCAGTCTGCGCAATTGTAAGCTCAAAAGGGAGTGAAATAAGAAATTTTTTGGCAAGATTTTTTTCTGGTTTATGAAATTTTTTCTTTTCTCCGGATTGCGATTTTGCGAGCGAAACCGCGATTTGCCAAGCTAGAAGCTCATCATAAGCTAAACGTTTACGTGCTATTTCATGCAAATTATCATAATTTTTTTCTTCCAACGCAAAATAATGCAGGTTTTTTAAAGCTATCACAAAACTAGGCCAGCGCTGCTGATTTAAAAGATTGTGATCGATCCATTCTTCGATATTTTCTTCAAGTTTTGATAAAGTTTCGTGAATTTTTTGGGTAATAAATTTTTGCGAAATCGCCGCACCTAAAGGATAAATGGCATTAATTTTTGGCAGTTTTTCAATTTCTTTTGCTGGTAAAATTTCTTGCGGATGAACAATTTGATTTTCGCCGGCAATTTTTTGCAAATTTCCTAAAATCGCAATTTCTAAACCAATTGGCATTTTGGCGATTTGACTGGGAAAAATTTTGAAAAACACTAAATTTACATAGCCGCTGGGCGTATAGCAAATAACTTTGTAAGGCTGGCGTGAAGTGGCTGGTTTTAAATGCGATTCAACTTTGGCCTTGATGATTACGAGACTTTCATTTGCTACTTCAAAAAGGCGAGGACTTAACATGATTTTTTCGGCACGCACTGGTTTATGCAGCAATAAATCAAAAATTTTATTATCTCCTACTAAGCGGGTTAAGAAATCGTTTATTGTTGGACCGACGCGCTTTAATGTAGAAAGAGGCTGAAGTAGAGTTTGAATGCTCATGTTTTAACAATTAATTGGTGAATTGTTTATTCTTCGCCGCGTTGCGCTCTGCGGTTCTCATCACGTTTTTTGATTGACTCGCGCTTGTCGAAAAGTTTTTTTCCACGTCCGATTCCGACAATTACTTTTGCAAAATTCTTTTTATTGAAAAATATTTTCATTGGTAAGGCGCTGTAGCCTTGAACCTGCATTTTTCCGGTTATTTTATTTAGTTGTTTTTTGTGTAGTAAAAGTTTGCGTTGTCTTTTTGGCGCGTGATTAAATTTATTAGCGCCTTTATATTCGCTGATATTGCAATTAATTAAAAAAAGTTCGCCTTTAATGTCGGCAATATAAGCCTCGGAAATATTGGCTTTACCTTCGCGAATTGATTTTACTTCGCTTCCAAGCAGCATGATACCGGCTTCGATTTCTTCTTCGATGGCAAAATTGAAATGTGCTTTGCGGTTAAGAATTTGCATTGTTTAGTAATTAAGATTTAGAATTTAATGATTTGTTGCAGGTGCTGATTTTACAAGCTAAATTTCAAATCTTAAATTTTAAATTCTAAATCCTAAATCTAAAATCAACTATTATCTTGCAATTAAAAAACCGGTAAATACTTTGCGCCGCTCCCAATTTTTAGCTGCTGACAAATAAAGCAATTAATTTTCAATTTAAAAACTTTTACTTATGCCTCTTTACGAGACCGTTTTTATTGCTAGGCAAGATTTAACCGCCGAAGACGTTGACGCCTTAACTACAAAGCTTTCCAAGATCATTACCGAAGGTAAAGGAAAGGTTGTTTCCAAAGAATATTGGGGACTTAGAAACTTAGCTTATAAAGTTAAGAAAAATTCTCGCGGACATTATATTTTGCTAAACATCGATGCTGAATATGCAGCAGTTGCGGAACTTAATCGCGTTATGGGTTTCAACGAAGACATTATCAGAAACATGACTTTTTCAGTTGAGTCTCACCAAGAAGAGTCTCCACTTTTTGTTTCTGGCAATGCTAAAGATTATAAGGCTGGCAAGATTGCTGCCAAGAAAGAGCCAAGCAAAACAGATTTGGTTTTGGATCAAGTTCAATTTGAAGTTTAAGGAGTATCAATGGTTGCTAGAACTGCTAATAAAAATAAAAACACCAATAATAACACCAGCGCTACTCAGAATACTGAGGAAGGCTACATCAAAATCTCTTTGGTTAACCAAAGCGTTTTTATTAGAAAGAAAAAATCTTGTCCACTTCGCGACATTCCTCTTTCTGAAATCAACTACACTAATTTGAAATTGTTGAACAAATTCTTGTCTGAAAGAGGCAAAATTATTCCAAGCAGAATTACTAATGTTGAAGTTAAAAAACAAAAAGCTCTTGCGAATGCAATTAAAAGAGCTCGCCATTTGGCTTTGATTTCTCCAATCAAAAAAGATCTAGCAACTATCTAATTAATCGGATCATGAAAATTATTTTAATTACCGCCATTTCAAACTTGGGAAAAATTGGTGACGTTGTAGAAGTGAAAAACGGCTACGCAAAAAACTTCCTAATCCCAGGAAAAAAAGCGATTTGTTTTACTGCAAATAACTATAAAATCTTCGAATCTAAGAAGGTTGAATTTGAACAAGAAAATCAAAAAAATCTTGTATCATCTTCTCAAGTTAAAGACCAAATCGTTGGCAAGGACATTATCATTATTGAAAATGCCTCTGACGATGGCAGACTTTATGGTTCAGTAAGTTCTTCAGTTATTGCCGCAAAAATTAATGAAGTTGTGGGCGGAAAAGCAATCTCGCGTGCAGACATCTTCTTAAAAAAACCAATCAAAGAAATTGGTATTTACTCGGTTAAAGTTGCTCCGCATTCTGAAGTTAATTTTGATGTACGTTTGATTGTAACTAGAAGTGAATCTGAAATCGGCGCACTTTTGAAAGCTGAGAAAAAAACTCATTCTAAAAATGAAACTTCTGAAGAAGTTGTAGAAATTTCTAAGGAAGCGATTGTTCAAATTGAAAAACCAAAAAAATCATCCAAAAAGAAAAAGGAAGAAGTGGTTGAGTCCGAATAACTTCGACTCATTTTTTAATCAGGAAATTTAAAACCGCCTTTGAATTTTTTCAGGGGCGGTTTTTTGTTGCGTGAAGTTTTTTTGTAAGTGAATTATCAAAAATTCTATACTTAGTTCATCGAGCAAAACATGAGGTTTGTCTCTGAGATAATAGCTCGATCTTGTAAGTAACTGACTAGTAGAGTTCCTCAAAAAATAGAGTTTTTTAAAAGTTAGCGTAAATCTATTTTTAGCTATAAAATAAAATGTAAATTCACTGTACATACATAGTATTAACTAAAGAAAAACATTCTTTTAAATTTCTATCGAAAATTCCCAAAACTTTTTCAATTTATTTTGAAAAAGTTTTTCTTTTTACAAAGAAAGTAATTTTTTAAAATTGCTTGAAGCTCTATTTATAAGAGGTTGCAAAGGTTCTTTTTTTATCTTAAAAAAACTTTAAGATTTTTAACATTAAGATGTTGACATATTAAAAGTGGTGGGTTTAATGCACGTCCTCCTAACTTCTGGTTTTTGCAAAAAAGCTTTTCAAACAGCTTGAACCCAGAAGTATTGGTTGATTCGAAACTTCTTGCAGTCCTAAACAACTGACAATCCTTTCAAAAGTCAAAATTACTCATAAGCGAGATCGCTTCTGAGCCTTTGATTTTTTTCTGATTTGTGAAGTTTGCTGTTTTACATCGTAAATAATTGATAACTAGAGAATACCGCAAATTAACGCATAGCAGAAACGCCGTGCGTATTAATTTATGCGATTTCAATAAACTGAAAACAATTTTAACAAATTGTTACAAAAATAGTTTATCTCAAGAAAAACCTTATAATTCTTAATTCGAGCGAAAGTGTAGATTATTCTGCACATAGATTTGAAAAATAAGCAAAAGAAGGGCATTTGATGGATGCCTTGGCATAGAAAGGCGATGAAAGACGTGACAGGCTGCGATAAGCCTCGGGTAGCTGCCAATAAGCTTTGATCCGAGGATTTCTGAATGGGGAAACCCACTCTCTTTTAGAGAGTATCTGCAACTGAATAAATAGGTTGTGGAAGCAAAACCTGGTGAACTGAAATATCTAAGTAGCCAGAGGAAAGGACATCAACAGAGACTCCGTTAGTAGTGACGAGCGAACGCGGACCAGGCCAGTTCTGATGATTTGTTAATTAGAATAACCTGGAAAGGTTAACCATAGAGGGTGATAGTCCCGTATGAAGAGCAACAAATTATCAGGCGCGAGTAGGGCGGGACACGTGAAATCCTGTCTGAACATGGGTGGACCAGTTCATCCAAGCCTAAGTACTCTTCTATGACCGATAGTGAACAAGTACCGTGAGGGAAAGGTGAAAAGAACCCCGATAAGGGGAGTGAAATAGATACTGAAATCGAATGCCTACAAGCAGTTAGAGCTCCATTAGGGAGTGATAGCGTACCTTTTGTATAATGGGTCGGCGAGTTAATTTTGTTGTGCGAGCTTAAGTCGTAAGATGTAGGCGTAGCGAAAGCGAGTCCTAACAGGGCGACATAGTACAGCGAATTAGACCCGAAACTAGATGAGCTAGCCATGGCCAGGTTGAAGGTAAGGTAACACTTACTGGAGGACCGAACACATTAATGTTGCAAAATTACGTGATGAGCTGTGGTTAGGGGTGAAAGGCTAAACAAATCTAGATATAGCTGG